>Ga0182736_1000150_pt1 | contig 137117 bp, 126 predicted proteins | sample eDN5th30CKraftBY_FD_128882 | JGI IMG/M metagenome (GOLD analysis project Ga0182736, IMG submission 128882) | Enriched backyard soil microbial communities from Emeryville, California, USA - eDNA 5th pass 30_C Kraft BY (version 2) (version 2) | ecosystem: Environmental > Terrestrial > Soil >... | reverse complement strand
GAAACCATCAAACAGCGCCGCTTGCTTCATCGAGATGCAGCGGCCTAATGTGACAAACCTGATGGACCAGAGCCTCCGTTAGCTCACGCCGCCTGTTGTCCCAAAAACCCTGACGACGGACATCTCAACCGACGGGATGCTCGAACGAGGAGTGCAAGGTTGCCGACGACGGCAAGTGCGTAGAGGGGTACGCCCTCGACGAGTGCCCGCATGCAACGCGCCTGAGTGTCGACAACATCGATGAGGTGGAGGAGGAGGTGGCATCTCCCGCGATGCCGACGGTACTCAACTTATCGCTTGGAGATGCGCTCGACCGGGAGGACGCTTCGCTTCTGCAGTGTCGCCGTATCTCACGTACGATAGGGATCATCGGACCTAACGACGCTGGAAAGACTAGCCTGGTCGCAGGCGTCTATGACCTTCTACAGGGTGGCCCCGTCGCTGGTGTCGGTTTTGCAGGCTCGTCCACGCTGATTGGCTTCGAGAAAATCTGCCACGATGCTCGCGCAGCCTCTCGCAGGGATGCACCACATACAGAGCGGACGAGCGCCGGGGCGGAGGCCACGTTCTTTCACCTCGACCTTCGGCCCACCGGCGGTGAGGTCATGTCCCTCTTCATCGGTGATCGGTCCGGCGAAGACTACCTCGCCGCTGCGGACGACCTCGCGCGTGCCGGCGATTTCTTCGAGATCAGGCGCGCCGATGTGGTCACCTTGCTCGTGAATGGTGAGCACATGGTCTCGTCTGAGCATCGGCACGAGGCTAAGTCCGCGACGCCACAGATCGTTGATGCGCTGGTTGAAGCTAGAGCTCTGCGGCGCGGATCTCACCTGGCCATTGTTCTGACCAAAGAGGATTGCGTATTGGCCTCGGCGAATGCGGATCGCGCCCACCGAGAGTTCGAGGAGTTGGTCGAGGCCGTGAGGGACAATCATGTTGGCTATCTCGGCGAGGTGGGCAGCTTCATCGTCGCTGCATCGCCTAGGGATGTAACCCTGGTGAAGCGAGGGGAAGGGGTCGACCAACTTCTCAGCTTTTGGCTTGCGGCCGCCCCTGCACCACGTGCCGTTCTGCGCCAAAAATCGGAGAGTAGTCGGATGATTGATCTCTTAGATACGAACGAGGACTTGGCTGAATGAGCGGCGATCCCGACATATCGATCATCGGCCTGCCGGAATCCGGCAAGACGACACTCCTCGCAGCCATCTGGCACATGGTGCGCGAGGCTGGTTCGGTGACGGCTTTGAAGTTCGACGGTCTGAGCCAGGGAAACTACGAGCATGTAAGCGCCCTCGCTAAACGATGGCGCGCCGGGAAGAGGCAGCAGCGCACGCAGACAAGCGGCATGAAAGTCGTGTCTATGCGCCTGAGGACTGCTCAAGGCCGCTCTGTAGAAGTGTCTTTTCCCGACATGCCGGGTGAGGACTTCAGCGGCATGTGGGAGAAGCGTGAGGTCGATCAGGCAATGGTCGAAACCTTGGAGGCCAAGGCGATCGTTCTAATCGTCAACGGGGACACGATCAAGTTTCCGGCATGGATCGTCGAGCAGATGGCCATAGCCAAGGGCGCGGGAATCGATCCGGCGGAAGTCGATCTCGTTGATTGGAGTCCCCATCTGGCGCCCACCCAGGTGCAGGTCGTCGAGCTTCTCCAGTTCCTGATGACCGGCGATCTGTTCGTCGGTCCCCGCCGGCTGGCGGTACTCATATCCGCATGGGACGAGGTCGAAGGTGACGGGCTCGATCCCGAGGAAGTCCTGGCGACCAAGCTGCCGCTCTTGGACCAATATCTGCGTAACGGTCGGGACCCGTGGACGTGGCGCGTCTGGGGAGTGAGCGCCCAGGGCGGCGTCTACGAGGATCAGGACAAGGGTGAGCAGCTTGAGGCTACTGCTGCGCTACGCGATCTGGATAGACCCTCGGATCGCATCAAGGTCGTGGAAGGTAAAACGGTGAGCACCGACATAACCCTGCCATTGGAATGGCTGATCGGCTGATGACGCCGACGATCAATCAGGCTCTGCATGGTTATAATGACGGCCACCGCCTGATCGCGAGCTCGATCTCGTTGAGTAGCGCTGACGCGCGGACCATGATCGTAATGAGCGATCTCTCCGGGGCGGGCGTGAAACCAGAGGTTACCGGCTATCTCACCGGCTATCCTCTCGAAGGAGCAGGAAAGTACGTTCTGGCTCGCACCTGGGCGGCACCGGAGATGCCGCGCCCTGGGTGCGTCTGGACGCATTCGCTCATCATCGAGAACGCGGACTTGGCGGCCCTGAAGTCGGCGGCAGGACTGCTTACCTCTTTCCGACGGCCCGATGCGGCCCTGGCGAAGACTGAATATTCGTCACCCACGACGATTCCCGTCGAAGACGTCCCGGTGCGCCGCGTGCTGTTGACGCTACGCGAGCGTGAGATCGTCAATGCGCTTTATGCTGCGCCGGAGAAGTTGATCGTCGCGGAAGCCGACGATACCGAGGAGGACGAACGCCTGCTGACCGCGATATGGATGCAGCAGTGGCCTCGGCTCCGACGGGCCTTCGGCTTCTGCACCCTTGCAGGAATGGACCGTTCGAAGAAGGGAACCCGGGTCGATATTCAGCTCACCCCTTCGACCGACCGCCAGATGCGCTCGAAGTTTCCGAATTCGGTCGTTCCGTCCGAGGTTTTATCAGAGCCGGCGCTGGAGCCGCTGCTCGTAGACCTTGAGGGAAGCGAGCCGACCCAGGTGAGGGAGTTCCTTCGCAAGACCGGTGGTGACGTGGAGGGCGGTCGTCAGGCTATGCTTCCCCTCTGCAGGATGTACTCGTCGCTCTTCGCAAGCAGCCGTCCAGATCTGCGGTCTGCGGTTTCAGCCCTCGCGACCCTGGACGCGTTCGGCTCGCGCCAGGCACGCTCTCTGCGGACGCTTGTGGCTCGCAGGGCGGTCGAGGAGGTGGACGATCTCGATGACACGGTGTTCGACTTCGTCGTCGGCTCCATTGAGCAGACTGCCGGGAAGGCCGATCCGGCCATCGCCGCCGATCGCATCGCCATGACGCTGTGGCGTCGATCCCCTGATCGCTTCTTCGACGCCTTGGATGCGGGGGGAGTGATCGGGGGAGGAGCGACCGAGGCTCTCTCGGCCATCTCGGCGGAGGAACTAGTGAAGGGTCTCATGTCCGCCCCTCATCTGGCGGACCGCGTTGCCAAACGCCGTCCCGACATCATGTCCCGCACGGAATTCTGGCTGCTCGACACGGCGGACGTCAATCTTCTGGATTTCGTCCACGCCGATCAGTTGGGGCGCGTTGCGCCCGCGCTATTGGAAGCTGGTGTCACGGCCGCCGCGCCACTAATCGTCTCCAGAATGGAACCTGGTCCGCTGGCCGCTATCCTTGCGGATGCGATCGGTCGTCCGGCTCTCGATGCATGGTTGAGCACGTTGGCGGACAGATCCGACATTGCAGCCGGTGTGCTTGCCTCTGGGCGCATCGTTGATCGCGGCATCGTCATTCGGTTGGCGCGGATGAGCGAACCGGACAATGTTCCTAATGACTATGGTGAGGATCCATGGCTGATCGCGGTGCGTGCGACGAGGAAGGGCGTCGGTCAGCCGGACGAGGATTTCCTCTCAGCGTTCTTGATGTCGCGCGCGCTCGGCCGTCGATCACGATCGCAGGCCGAACTCATCCGCTTCACCTACACGACGGTCTATCGCGCACTTGAGCAAAGCAGGTTGTCGCGTGACGCGGAGCGTCTCGTGACTGAGCGACTCAATTGGGGTGGCTGGTTCAGCTGGGACAACTGCTCCCGCTTAAGGGAAACCGTCGTGGCTGCTTTCATCGATCGCCATCTCGATCCTGAGACGTTTGGCCGTCTCACGGAGGATGGCGCTCTTGCGATCTCGTTGATCGACGAAGCAGCCAGGAGCGGCCGCGGTAGGAGGTACCTCGCGGACGTCCGAAGGCAGCTCAAGGACGCGCAGGAGAAAGACATTAGGGCAAGGGCGCACTACATCGCCGATAAGATAAAGTGACGAACTCGATTTGACGCCTATGCGCGAAGGCGTGGGAAGGCGTGGGTACGCAAAGCTCTGGACCGAGGAGATGCAGGCCCATTTCGAGGAGGGGACCTTCGCCAGCATCGCAGCCCATTTTCTTGGCGGCGAGGATCGCACCGATTTCGTGAAGGCCGCTGTAAGGAAACAAATGGCTCGGCACCCACAACGGAGTACTCCAAGTAGGTCGTGCGGAGCGCTTCTACTCGCCGAAGAGCTGCGACTTCAGAGGCAGTCCGCCATAGATTGGTCGCGTCATTCCCAGTTCTTCCGATGCTTGAATTGTTCCATTCGAAATCCGCTACGGTGGTCCTTGGCGCCGAGCATGCGGCAGGTGAAATCGAACTCATTCTGTGATTGAAGCGATCTAAGGACGTGCAGGCCCGGGGAGCCCTTGCATTCCCGGCATCGGGATGCGGCGGCCTTCGAAGATCGCGTAAAAAATCGTGATGCGCGGATGCGCCACCTCCAGATTCCGAAAGCGGCCGTTGCATTATCCACCATTTTTGGCCGCAAACAGACGGCTTGACCGAACGGCAGCTTTCAGTGACGGCGAGCAGTAGGTCGAACGGCTGAGATGAGGGCGCGAAGCCGCCATTCGTGGCTTCGCGTAGAAGTCCGGTTCAAGTCCTAGCATGTGGCTACGAGGACCTCGCGGCGACATGTCAGCCGGGAACCGTTGCGCTCTTCATCCGCCGCGTCAGCTCCTTGAACGTACGAGGCGCGAAACCCGTGTCCGGACAATCGACCCCGACATCCCTGGAGCGGTGATAGTGGGGCATCTCGCCATGGGCATGGCCGTAGAAATGCCAGGCGCCTTTCAGGAATCCAGGCCATGTCCGGCAAGGATAGTGACAGAGGAACACACGCTGCCCCTCGTCGGTGATTTCCAGCTGCTGCGTCGGCGGCTGGTCCCACTCGAGTGAGGCGATGACCGGATGGATCCTGTTCTGCCGCTGGTAGTCATGATTGCCGAGGATCAAGAACTTGCGGCCCATGAGCCGCGAGAAAATGCTTCGGACACGGTCGCCGTCATGCAGGCCCATGGAAAAGTCCCCCAAATGATAAACCACGTCATCCGGCTTCACGACGGAATTCCAGCAGCGGATCAGGGATTCATCCATGTCCCGCACGTAGGCAAACGGCCGGTTGCAGGCTGACGGCGACAGCATCAGCGCATGTGAAAAATGCGTGTCCGCGGTGTAGAATTTTGTCGTGCTGACCAAGGAATTGTTCCCCTCGCAATGTGCGTGATGGCCATTCGCCGTCCCGCCTAGACCCGCACCACAAGCATGGGATCGAAGCTGGCGTTCTCCTCGCCGTAGCCGCGGGGATTGCAGATGATGCGTGTGTCGCCGACCACGTAGTCGCAGCTGTCATGGGTGTGACCGTGCACCCAGAGCGCGGGCCTGCGGGCCTCGATCACGTCGGACAGGTCCGATGCATAGGCGGCGTTGAGCAGGTCGCCCTTGAAGCGCGGCGGGATGGATCGCGCATGCGGCAGATGATGCGTGACCACGACGGTCTTGATCGGGTCGGCCTTGAGGGCCGTGTCGATGAACAGGCGTGAGGTCTGGTGCATTCGAAACGCCGTCTCGGGGACGAAACGCTGCCAGGGGTTTCGTTGTTTGGCGATCTGGCGATAGTCGTTCATGCGCTCGCGCGCGTGGAACATCGCCACCTCCGGATGCCCTTCGATCCGGTAGTCGGTCCACAGCGCGGCGCCTATGAAGCGGACGCCGTCGATGACGGCAATTTCGTTCTCGAGGAAATGGATGTTAGGAAATTGTGCGGCCGCTGACCGTCCGTCTTCCAGAGCTTCCTTGATCGAGCCTTTGTAGAACTCGTGGTTTCCGGCGACGTAGACGCAAGGCATGGCGTGGCCGATGTGCCTGGCCAGCCAATGCACGCCATTGGCCGGAGCCCGGCACAGGTCTCCGGCCATGACGCAGACATCGGCGTCGGGAATGGCCAGGGGCTGCCTGAGGTCGGCATATTCGAGATGCAGGTCGGAGAGCAGCCAGATCTTCATGTCATCGAACCATTTCGGGGCTCAGGCATTGTCCGTTCTCTTGTTTTCCCATCCAAACCTCCGTTCCTGGCAGCTGCGACACGCGTATCGATTCCTTCCGATCAACCGGGCCAGACGCCAAATGCCCGCGCGGCAAAGGTCTCTGATGCCGTGACGTGCGCGGCCAAGGATTCGTGCAATTGTTGACAAAGGATTTGCGGGTCGAATGCTTGGCCCGCGCCTCTCTCACGGTGGTGGGTCGACCATCTTCCGCCTCACCTGTTCGAGAATGGCGTCGAGTTGCGGGCCCTCGAGCGTTTCCTCTGCCACGAGGGTGTTCGCCAGGAATTCGATGGCTGCCTTCTGCACGCGAACGAGGCCGCGAGCGGCCATGTAGGCGCTGGCGAGCCGGACATTCACGCTATCGGCGAGCTCCCGCCGGTCGAGACTGTATCCGTTGCAGCGGTTGACTTCCCCCAGCAGGACCAAGCCGCGCGCCAGAAGGTTGAGAAAGCATTTCTCGAAATGCCTCGTACCGCAATGAATGGCGACGATCGGCTGCCGCTGGCGCAGGATGTCGAGCACTTTGCGTTCGGCATTGGTGAGCGCCTGCGCCACGAGCAACAGGCACGCGACCTCGGATGGCCGGGGCGGCTCGGCGGCTTCCCGCACGGCGCGCACGATCTCCGTTGCTGGGGCGGCCTCATCCGGCGGCGCATGGTCGCGTCGAATCCTTGCCGCGGAGGTTGTAGGTGGCAGCTCCGGTTCGTTTTCCTTGACGGACTCGCTGCGACTGCCGAGGACAGGATGTGTGGTTTCTTCGACCAGCCTGCGCCTGCGGCGCGCCAGCATGGCGGCGGCCTGCTGTCCCGACGCGGCTTGCGGAAGCGCTTCTCTGCGATGGAAGACCTGGAGAACACGGCCGCCGCTGTCGACATATTCCTCCCGCAGGAATCTTGCCGCGACTGCCTCACCCATGGCATTGCGCTCGGCCTCCCGGCGAAGCCGCCGCACGAAGTGCCGCGCGAGGCGATCGTTCAGTCCGGACGTGTCCTGCGATGTCGCAGTCATCACTGGTCCTTTCTCCAGCCCAGTCATGGAAGCATTCATCATTGCGGTTCCCGGTGCCGTTCGCGGGTTTCGACAAGCATTTCGACAAGTCGCACCACCTTCCGGATCGAGCCGCCCTTCCAGGCGCGGACCAGGGCCTCGGTCTCGTATCCTTCGAGCGGCGTCGCCCAGCGTGGATCGTGACCCTGTTCGAGATAGAGCTTCTCGAGGATGCGGCTGGCCAGCAACGGAAGGTGCTCCGGGCCGGGTTCTGGAAAGCGAAGGATCCGGCATCTGTCGCGCAGCACGGCCGGAACACTTTCAACCTCGTTCGCCGTCATCAGCCAGGAGATGTGCGACAGGTCGCAGTTCGACTCGACATATGGATCGAACCAGCGGGAGGATGTTTCCTTCTCGAGAAGGCCGATCAGCACGTCATGGACATTGCCATTGTGACGGCTGTTGCCGACCTTCTCGATCTCGTCGAGGATGATGGCGGGTCCTGCGCATTCATGGCGACGCACGGCCATGACGGCGAGACTCGGTTCGCCCGATGACCAGCGGCGCGGTGTGCCGCCGATGGCGCTGTCGCTCAAGCCCCCACAGGAGACCAGTTCATAAGGAATGCCGAGTTCCTCGATCAGTCTTCTCGAAAACCTCGTCTTGCCGCATCCGGGCGGTCCGAGCAGGATGGTCGGTCGTATCAGCACATGATCCCTGCCGACGAGCCCCTTCAGCATCTCGTCGGCAATCGACATGGCCCAGGGAAACTCTGTCGTCAGCAGCGTCCGCACGGCGGCGAGGTCGGGAACGTCGGGCAATGGCAAGCGGCGCTGCACAAACCTCGCGAATTCGTTCTCGACCCGTTTGCCTTCCGAGGTGGTGTTGTTGCCGATGGAGGTGAACACGACCACCGTTCCGTCCATCTCGGCATCGCCGCCCGCAGCCTCGTCTTCCTCGAGCGCCATCAAGGCGTCGGCGGCAGAAGCTTCCTTTTCCTCACGTAACCTCTTTTTCACCGCGCGCTGGATAGCCTTTTCGAAATCGCGCTCATAGCCATGCAGCGTGTGGGACAGCGATCGGCGCGAGGCATAAAGACCGTCGACCCTGGCCGCATGGGCGAGCGTGCGCGTCATCACACCCCAACCCAGCGCCCGCGCAGACATTCTCAGATCGTCGCTTTCGTTGATGTCGCGCAGCGCGACAGTTGCAGCTTCGCTCGCGATGGATGCCGCAGCATCGGGATCGCCAAAGGAAGCGAGATAGTACCGGCACCGCAGCCGGCACGCTTCGACCGGCACGCCGGTTACCTCGTCCACGCCATCGAGGCACTGGACCAGGGACTGAACACCGTCTTCGCTCTGCTCGACAGTCAGTTCCTCCAGGGCGGCGGCGAGAGATGCGAGCGCGGGATCGCCGCGCTTCCTGACCCGCCGTGACAGGCGCTCGGCGTATTCCCGGATGTCCTCATCGAGTTCATTGCGGAAGAAGTTCATTCCGCGAAGCAGTTCTTCCTCGCTCGGGAGGTGCAGTCCCTGGAGGGCCGCAGTCAGGCGGCGGCTGAAATGACGGTCTTGCGAATCCTTGGAGTTCATGGCCAGCCTCAGGCATCCAGGCCGGAGTTTTGGGCGGGGCGGCCGAGCCGATACCAGCGCGACAGCGTTCGCGCCCAGCTATGGTCCTTCGACAGCAGCCACAACTCCGACGTGCTGATTAGGCGGCTCTCACCGACAAGCTTCGGGTGGCCCGTCGACAGTCCGGCGAGGCAGGGCGCGCCCCTCTTGGCGAGGACCCACCGGTCGAGAACCGGAGCATCGTCGCCGGCCATGACTTGTGGAGGCACGCCACGACGGATGCTTTCCATATCGGAGACCAGTGCGGCGAGCCTCTCCATCTCGCGGGCGAATTCGGCACTGGGTTCGTCGCGCTGGTTAAACAGCAGCATTCGCAAGCCTCCATCTGTCCGCACAAGGATCCGATGCATTCGGATCCTGTGATTCGCTGGAATCAGCGGGACAGACATACGGCGTCGGGTGCGCGGCGTCCATAGAGCCTTACTAGGCGTCACTGACGCCGTATGCCCAAATGCTTATGGATTGCCGCCCGCGCCATCTGGAATGCCGACGAGCCGACCGCTAGGAAATGGGACATGGATGTACCCAACGAACTCTTGCGGGCTGCTCGTGTCGCCCTCAATATCGGTCAACGAGAGTTGGCCAAGCTCTCCGGTGTCGGTCAACGCACCATCCTGCGCATCGAACGCAACGACGAAACGGTTACCATCGAGACGCGCCGTCGCCTTCAGGATGCTTTCGAGAAGGCAGGTGTCACCTTCGTTTCGGATGACGGCGTGTCGGGTCCGGGAATGCGGATACGCCGCGATCTCATTCAAAGCGGAAATCTGAGGTTCTGAGAGCTGAAATCCAAGCAGGCCGTGCCAAGTCGCTGCGCCGTAAATCCTGCACGCAACTGTTCAGGCAGCCTCCCACACTTGATTGAGAATGCGTGCAGCCAGTGCCGCCTTGTCCTGCGGCAGGAAACGTCCGTAATGCTTGGCAACCATATCGGGGGTGTCCTGGATGGCGTAGCTGGCCTGTTCGTATGAGCCGGTCTTCTTCAGGATGTGCGTCGCCAGGATGTCCCGAACATTGTGGGGGCCGTGGGGCAACAACCCCTTGATCACGCCGCGCTGGGTGTAGGGATTGTAAATGCCATAGCGCTGGATGATGAGCCGCCAGGCCTCGAAGAAGGTGTTCTGGTCATAGACTGCCGTCACACTGTTCTCCTTCATCGTTTTCACGAAGAATGTACCTGGATCGTCCGCTCCCTTCAGGAGGCGCGCGCGGTGGCGGCCGACATAGGCGTCGATGTGACGGTAGAGGTCGCCGATGTCGGGCAGGACCAGACGGAACGGCTTGTCGCCGAAGTATGACGAATTGGCGTTCTTGAAGGCCACCGAGGGGATGAACAATTCCCATCCCTGGTCACGTTCGCTCCAGCGCAATTCGCCAACCTTCATGTCTTCAAGCTGTCGCTCGGAGGTCGGTGGCCGCCCCCTGGGACACAGCAGCAGCTGGCGCAGGTTCTTCTGGCGAAGGCCGGTGTGCAGCCCGAAGCGGATGATCAAGAAGGATCGCGTCGCTTCCGCAGCCGCGACCGGATAGCGCCGTTCGTCTGGCATTGTCCTCACGATCTCGTCGGCGATCTTCCGGTACTCGCCGACGGGGCTTTCTGCTTCCAGGATCGGCATGATCGCCTCGAACGGATTGCGGTGGACCTTCGCGACGCGCTGGATCTCCTTCACGCGTCCGGCGCAGTGCTTCTGGCAGGCATCGCATGAAGCGTTCCAGTCGGCCCGTGCTGCCGCAACCTGTGCCTCGGACACCATGCCGGGGATGGGCTGGAGATGGGCGGCAAGGTCTGGGCGCTGGCGAAGCCAGCCCGTCTCTGCGCGTGTCAGGGCAAGTGCGATGCGCAGCATGTCGACTTCCCAGGCCGTGTAGAAGCCACGGCGCTTCTCGCGCCAGGTGAGATACCAGTCCCATATGAAAGGAAAGACCAGCATGGCGAATGTGAGCGCTTCAAGCGGAATGCCCAGACCACGCACGGCACTGCGTTTTGGAGCTGCGAGCGCGCCGAACAGCAGTCCGAAATGTTCGACCTTCTGGGCAGCCGTCTCTTCACCCCACACGCCGATCCGCTGGAAGCCGAACGTGGTGAGGGTGGCCGTCTTGAACTGCAGCAGTTCCGACATCTCGGTCCAGAGGTGGTAAGGTGCGTCAACAGCGACGTTGGTGGCGCCTTCAAGGTCGTCATCGTCCGGATCGAGCTCGAGGCCCTGCCGATCGTGCGTGAGATCGTTGATCGGACCGGATCCACCTTCCAGAACGCCCGGGAAGCGCACGCCATAGCGATTGCGAAGCGCGAGTGCCTGGAAGCGACGGTAGTCCGTCCCGCCAGAAACGATGTTGTCCTGCACCCACTGGAGGATCTCTTCGCGCTCCTGGTGCGGCCTTCGGTCGAAATCGTCCGGAAGATGCCAGGCAATGCGACGCAGCTGCGAGGGCGTGATGTCGGCCGGCCGATGCCCGGAAGCGGCCCGCGCGGGATGTGAAAGCTTTGCCTTGAAGTAGCCTTCGGGAAGTCGATATCGCCGCTCGATGCGGTTGAGAATTTCGAAGCTCGATACCGACCGAGGCGCTCTGGTTCCCTGGATCCACGTGACGAAGGTCTTGTGGTCGAAGCCCTCGGTGGCCCGCACGACGGCGCGGCGCAGTTGCCAGGCGCTGTCGCCGTGGCGGTCCATATGGAGCTTGAAAGATTCCGAGAACGTCTCCGGTTCTTCCCATTCCGTCCAGAGCGGTTCGGGAAACTCGACGATAGGCTTCGGCGGGGTCCCCCGCCTGCGGCGAGGAGGAGATGCAGGACGATGATCAGCCGCGCCATCGTTTGCCGCCGGGGGAACAGAAGCAGCTTTTGGTGGCCGCCCTCGCTTCCGGGGCGCATCGGTAGGCCGTCTCTCAGCTGTGGTCGCATCGACACCGCCCCTCCGCTTGGCGGTCTTCGTCGCGGGTTTGCGAGCCGTGGCTCCTGACCCCAAGAACCGTGTGATGGCGTCGATGCCCGGATTGAGCACGCTTCCGGCCGCCGTCAGCGCATCCCCATCCACGCCGCATGCGGCCGCGATGGCCGCCCAATCGGGATGGCCCCCTGTGCGAGGAGGGAGGATCGCCTCGTTGATAAGGGTTCGAAGGTAGTTGCTCAGGCGCTCAAGGTCGCGAGGAGGAAGTACCGAAGCGCCGCGCTGGCGCAGGAACCGGTCGATCATGCGGGGGAAGGTCGCCCGCTGTGCACTGGTCGTCATTGTCATCTCGTCTGAAAACAACGACCCTGTGCCGTTGCCGGCCAACATCCCTAGCCGGTGGATAACGCGGCGTCACCGGCCGGCCAGCGCAATGGTCGGCGTCCTGTGGAAGAAAATTCAGCTGAGAGTTTTCAGCTTTGAGAGCGGCGAAGGGTGCCCGTTCGGAACCGGTGTCGCAGCCTCGGCCCCTCAGAATTTTGATCGCCACATGTGAATTGGAATCGGCGCGCGACTGTGTCGCACACCGTTTCCAATCCCCCTGTGACGATGCCGATAGAGGTGCTAGTTTACAGAGGTCGAGTTTACATCTGGATTTTTGGGAGTGCGTTGGAATGCTTGAACCTCAACCGTTTGGCTCCCTAGTTGACATTCTTCACCGCACAGAACCCTTCTAGGGCATATTGCAGCCAGGCGGAATCGCTTGGCGTCGCAGAAATGCGGCTGGGACAAAGAGCTTGGAGCGGGTCGGCGGTTCCGTGAAATGCTGAACCGCCCCAGGCGAGGCGAAGCGGTATTTGCGATATTCCGGGTCCTGCGCCACGGGCCCCGGCATCTTGTCCGCCGCGTGGAGGCTGATTGCTTGCCATCGGCGCGCGCTTTGGATAGCCAGCAGCGATGACCGTGACCGTTCGTTTTGCGCCGTCTCCGACCGGCAATATCCATATCGGCAATGCGCGTACTGCATTGTTTAACTGGCTGTTTGCCCGTCGGCATGATGGCCGTTTCATTCTCCGTTTCGACGATACGGACACGGCGCGTTCGCGGCAGGAATATGCCGACCAGATTCAGAAGGACCTGTTCTGGCTAGGCATCCATCCCGACGTGACCGTGCATCAGTCCGCGCGCTTCGACACCTATGCCGCCGCCGTCGAGCAGCTGAAGCAGGCCGGGCTTCTCTATCCCTGCTATGAAACGGCCGAGGAGCTCGAGCGGCGGCGCAAGGTCCGTCTTTCGCGCCGCCTGCCGCCTGTCTATGGCCGCGAGGCGCTGCGGCTGAGCGAGGCCCAGCGCGCGGATTTCGAGCGTGAAGGGCGCAAGCCGCATTGGCGCTTCCTGCTGCCGAACTTCAGCGCCGATCCATTCATGCCCAAGCGGACGGAAATCCATTGGGACGATATCATCCGCGGGCCGCAGACCGTCGATCTCGCCTCCATGTCCGACCCGGTGCTGGTGCGCGAGGATGGGAGCTATCTCTACACGCTGCCCTCGGTGGTGGACGACATCGAGATCGGCATCACCCATGTCATTCGCGGCGACGACCATGTCACCAATACCGGCGCGCAGATCGCGCTCTTCCGCGCGCTCGGCGCCGAGCCGCCGGCGTTCGGCCACCACAACCTGCTGACATCGGCTTCGGGCGAGGGATTGTCGAAGCGCACCGGCGCGTTGTCGATCGCGAGCCTTGCCGAAGCCGGGCTCGAGCCCATGGCGGTCGACTCGCTTGCCGTTCTCATCGGCACGTCGGAGAGCGTTTCGGCCTGTCCCGATCTCGATAGCCTGGCGGCACGCTTCGACCCGACCGCGACGTCGCGCGGCAGCTCCCGGTTCGATCCGGCCGATCTCGACCTTCTCAACCGCGCTTTGTTGCACGGAATGGATTTTACCGCCGTTGCGGAACGGCTTGCCGCGCGCGGCATCGCGGATGAGCGGGCCGAACCCTTCTGGCTTGCCGTGCGTGGCAATATCGACCGCTTCGCCGAGGTGGATAGCTGGTGGTCGATCGTCAATGCACCGCTGCCGGAGCAGGCGCTTGCCCCCGACGATCTCGCCTTCGTCCGGCAGGCTTTCGACATGCTGCCGCCCGAACCGTGGGGCGGCGATACGTGGAAAGCCTGGACCGACCAGGTGAAGCAGGCCAGCGGCCGCAAGGGGCGGGCGCTTTTCATGCCCCTGCGTATCGCGCTGACGGGCCGCGAATCCGGCCCCGAACTGGCGGCGCTGCTGCCGCTTATCGGTCGGGAAGGAACGCTGGCCCGACGACCCTGATCCGCCGCTCGTCTTCAGACGGCATTGCGCCTGCCATGAAGGTTTCGGCATCGGAGCCCCGCAGCCCCGTTATGGCGCCGGTGTGATCGATGGAGACGCCGGCAAGCAGCCATGATGCTGTCGTGCCCTGTGCTGCGTGCCGTTCTGCCGGCGTTGCGCCGCCAATGATCGCATAGCCCTTGGACGCGCCGCCCAGCACAGTGTAGCCCTGCACGGCGCCGGTGCAACTGCATGCACGCGACCGCGCGGCATTGGCAGACCGGTAGCGGAACGCGTTGGGGAGTTGCGAATATGGCTCGCCGGTTGCCGCCGATACCATGTCTTCCGATTCCTGGCCGGGAAGGCGATGATAATAGAGCTGCACCGCCGTGCCTGGGCACATGGTCTCGCAGGCCGACTGGTCGCGCGCGAAGGTGGCGGCGGATGCGCCGAATGCGACGGGGAAATAGTAGCCGTCGCAGGTGCGCACGCACATGGTGCGCAGATTTCCGGCGCGTGGCGCCCGCGCGATCCGCGTTTCGTTCCGGGCCGCGTTTGAGCGAGGCGCGGTCGCCTGCCGCGTGCGCTGCCTTGCATTGCAGCCCTGCCGCTCGATTGCCGCGAGAATGCGCGTCCGTTCGGCGGCGCGGTTGGGGCGCGGCGCTTTCATCGCCGCCAGCCGGCCTTCGCCGCTGCGGATATCGGCGCGGATCGCCGAGCATTGCGACCTGAAGGCGGCAAGAAAGCCGTTGCAACCATATTGCTGGAGGGCGGCGCGAGCCGCGGCGACGGCACGCTCCTGCGCGGCGATCGCCCTTGCGCTGGTTTTCGAGCCGGCCGAGGTCGCTGCAAGCTGGACCATGAGTTGCCCGCAACTTGCAGCGCCGGCAGGGGTGGCTGAAAGGAATGCCACTATCACAAGCGCTGCCGGCAGGGCGGCGCGAAGACGATATGCGCAGTCCTTCCAGCCGCCAGCCATGCCGATCCATCGGGTTGAAGCCGGCCCCGCGCCAGCTTGCCCGATGATCCTAATGTGCCCGCGGTTAAACCTTTGTTGCGGTGGCGACCGCGCCGGCTTTCTGATTGGCCTCCACCACGGCGAGTGCGGTCATGTTCACCACGCCGCGCGAGGTGACCGACGGCGTCAGAATATGCGCTGGCCGCGCCGTGCCGAGCAGTATCGGCCCCACATGAAGCGCGTCGGTCATCGCCTTGAGCGTGTTCAGGGCGATGTTGGCCGAATCCAGATTGGGGAAGACCAGCAGATTCGCTTCGCCAGTGAGTGCCGAGTGGGGGAAAACGCGGTTGCGAAGCGTCTCGGAGAGAGCGGAATCGCCGTGCATTTCGCCATCGGCCTGCAAGTCCGGCATGAGCTGGCGCAGGCGCGCTGCCGCCTCGCGCATCTTCAGCGCGCTCGGGCTGTCGCGCGAACCGAAGTTCGAATGCGACAGGAGAGCTGCCTTGGGTTCGAGGCCGAAGCGCCGGATTTCCTCTGCGGCGAGCATGGTCATCTCGGCGATCTCATCCACGGTCGGATCGACGCTGACATAGGTGTCGGTGAAGAAAAGCGGCCCGCGCTGGGTGATCAGCATGGACAGCGCGGACAGGTCCATCACGCCCGGCTTGCGCCCGATGATGAGATCGACATTGCGCAGATGCCGCTCGAAGCGGCCTTCCAGCCCGCAGATCAGCGCATCCGCCTCGTTGCGCACGAGCGCCAGCGCAGCAATCACCGTATTGTTTGTGCGAACCTGCGTGCGTGCCGCTTCCGGCGTCATGCCGCGCCGTCCGCCGAGGTCGACGAGAAGATCCACATAGTCGCGATAGCGCGGATCGTCCTCGGGATTGATGAGCGCGAAGTCGCGTTCGGGCCGGATGCGCAGGCCGTAGCGCTTCAGGCGCGTCTCGACCACCGCCGGGCGCCCGATCAGGATCGGCTCGGCGATCCCTTCCTCAAGCACCACCTGGGCGGCGCGCAGCACGCGTTCATCCTCGCCGTCGGCATAGACGACGCGCTTCACCCTGGCGGTCCGCGCGGCGGAGAAGACCGGCTTCATGATGAGCCCGGAGCGGAAGACGAAGCGGTTCAGCCGGTCGATATAGGCATCCATATCCTCGATCGGGCGGGTTGCCACGCCACTTTCGGCGGCAGCTTTGGCAACCGCTGGTGCGATGCGCAGGATCAGCCGGGGATCGAAGGGTGACGGAATGAGAAAATCCGGGCCGAACATGGGCGTTTCGCCCGAATAGGCGCGGGCGGCGACGTCGGAAGGCTCCTCCTGCGCCAGCGCGGCGATGGCGCGCACCGCTGCCATCTTCATCTCCTCGTTGATCGCCGTCGCGCCTACATCCAGGGCGCCCCTGAAGATGTAGGGGAAGCACAGGACATTGTTGACCTGATTGGGAAAATCGGACCGCCCGGTGCAGATCATGGCGTCCGGGCGCGCCGCACGCGCCAGTTCGGGCATGATTTCGGGGATGGGGTTTGCCAGCGCCAGAATGAGCGGGCGAGGGGCCATGGCCGCAAGAAGCTCGGGCGCCAGCACGCCGGCGGCCGACAGGCCGAGGAACACGTCGGCATCGCCGATGACATCGGCCAGCGTGCGCGCATCGGTGTCCTTGACGTAGGGTTCCTTCCAGCGATCCATCTCGTCCACGCGGCCGGTATAGGCAACGCCGAAACGGTCCGTGACCCAGATATTGTCGCGCCTTGCGCCCAGCGCCACCAGAAGGTTGAGGCAGGCGAGCGCGGCAGCTCCAGCACCCGAGGTGACGATCTTCACCGCGCCGATATCCTTGTCGGCCAGTTCGAGCGCGTTAAGCACGGCAGCCGCGACGATGATCGCCGTGCCATGCTGGTCGTCATGGAAGACGGGAATGCTCATCCTTGCCTTGAGCCGTTCCTCCACCTCGAAACATTCCGGCGCCTTGATGTCCTCGAGATTGATGCCGCCGAAGGTCGGCTCCAGCGCGGCGATCGTCGAAACCATCGTCTCGACCGCCGGAGCGTCGATCTCGATGTCGAACACGTCGATGCCGGCAAACTTCTTGAAGAGCACCGCCTTGCCTTCCATCACCGGCTTGGAGGCCAGTGGGCCGATATTACCGAGGCCGAGCACGGCGGTGCCATTGGAAACCACGCCAACGAGGTTGGCGCGCGCGGTATAGTCCGCGGCCAGGACCGGATTGTCCTTGATCGCAAGGCATGGTGCCGCGACGCCCGGCGAATAGGCCAATGCAAGGTCGCGCTGGTTGCCCAGCGGCTTGGTCGCCTGGATCTCCAGCTTTCCGGGAATGGGGTAGCGGTGGAAGAAAAGCGCCGCTTCCTCGAGGTCCGCTTTCGCCCCTGGACTGCCGACAGGCTCATTCATCTGCATGTCACCCTTCACTTTCCTGTCGCCGTCGCGACGATCGTCTGCCTTTGCTCACCGAGACCGGATACGCCGAGCTGCAGCTGGTCGCCAGCCTTCAGGTAGCGGGGCGGCTTTTTGCCCATGCCGACGCCTGCCGGTGTGCCGGTGGTGATGATGTCGCCCGGCTCCAGAGCGAAGAAGCGCGACGCATAGGCAATCAGATAGGCGACGGAGAAGATCATCTCGGCGGTGTTGCCATCCTGCATGCGCTCGCCGTTGAGTTCCAGGAACAGCGGGAGGTGTTGCGGATCGGCGATCTCGTCCGCGGTGACGATCCACGGTCCCAGAGGGCCGAATCCGGGCGAGCTCTTGCCCTTCAGCCACTGACCGGCGCGTTCCATCTGGAAATGGCGCTCCGACACATCGTTGCACACCGCATAGCCGAAGACCTTGGACAAGGCGTCGGCTTCGGCCACCTCGTAGCAGCGCTCGCCGATGATGACGGCAAGCTCCACCTCCCAGTCGCTGCGCTCCGAGCCACGCGGCAGCGGAATCGGATCGTTGGGGCCGGACAGGCAGTTGGGCGCCTTGGTGAAGATGATCGGCTCCGGCGGTGGCTGCACATTCCCCTCGGCGGCGTGATCCGCATAGTTGAGCCCGATGGCGATGAAATGCCCGGTGCGCGACAGCGGTGCGCCGATGCGGGCTTCCGCCGGAAGCAGCGGAAGCGTGGCGCTGTCTGCCTGCCGCAGCCGGTCGAGAAGCTGGAAGGACAGGGTTTCCGGCGAGAAATCGGGGACGATGGCCGATACGTCGCGGGGGCGGCCTTCGCCATCCAGGATCGCCGGGATTTCCTTTCCCTTGCTTCCAACCCTTAGCAATTTCATATTGCTATCTCCACTTGATGATGTGGTTTGATAAGTCAGAAGGCGCTTGGGAACAGGCCGCCGTCGATCCGCAGGTTCTGCCCGGTGATATATCCGGCCTGCGCCGAGCAAAGGAAGGCGCAGGCGTGACCGAATTCCTCCGCGCTGCCGAGACGCCGCGCCGGTATGTCCTTGACCAGCCGCTGCTCCTGCTCAGCTTCTGAGTGACCGCCCTTTTCCGCCCCGAAGCGGATGCCCTGGCGGATGCGGTCGGTGTCGAACTTGCCGGGCAGGATATTGTTGATGGTCACGTTACGGTCGGCCACCGTGCGGGCAATGCCTGACAGGAAGGCGGTGAGCCCGGCGCGGGCGCCGGAGGAGAGGTCCAGTCCCGCGATCGGCTGATAGACCGAGAGCGAGGTGATGTTGACGATCCGGCCGAAACCGCGCTCCGCCATGCCGTCGAGCACCGCCTGTATGAGCGAAATGGGTGTGACCATGTTCTGGTGCACGCCATCCTGGATCATCTCGGGCGTCAGCGTGCGGAAATCCCGGAAGGGCGGCCCGCCATTATTGTTGACGAGGATGTCCGGCTCCGGGCAGGCGGCGAGAAGTGCTGCACGCCCTTCCTCCGTCGATACATCCGCCACCACTTCGGTGACGCGAACGCCGTACCGCTCGCGGATGAAGCCGGCGGTCTCCGCGACCGTCTCCGCATCGCGGCCATTGATCACCAGGTTGCAGCCGGTCTCCGCCAGCGCCACGGCGCATCCGCGCCCGAGGCCACGGCTCGATGCACAGACGATCGCCTCGCGGCCCTTGATTCCGTAATCCATTGCGCCCTCCCGGTTTCTTCCGCAGCCTAAAGCATGTCTCCCGGAAGTGGGAACCGGTTTCGGGTCCATCACATGCGACATATCGGTGAGCAGGCCGCCACGGGTTGCCCCGGAGCATCGCCGCGACCGGGTCCGGAAACAACCGTCATCAGCCTGTGACATGAATCGGTCCATAGACCCCGCGACATTCATGAGCGGGATCATTGTCCATGAGCGCAGAAGGGCCGCGCCGTTTTCGCACTCTCTTCCTGTCCGACGTCCATCTGGGGTCGAAACCCGCCAAGGCGGAATTTCTCATCGATTTCCTGCGTCATCACGAGGCGGACCAGGTCTATCTGGTCGGCGATATCGTGGATGGCTGGCGGCTCAAGCGCAGCTGGCACTGGCCGCAGGCGCATAATGACGTGGTGCAGAAGCTGCTGCGGCAGGCGCGCAAGGGCGCGCGCATCACCTATATTGCCGGGAATCACGACGAGTTCCTGCGCGGCTTCCAGGGCATGCATTTCGGCGGCATCGAGGTCGCCGACCGGGTCATCCATGAAGCTGCCGACGGCCGCCGCTATCTCATCCTGCATGGCGACCAGTTCGACGCGATCGTCCATTCGGCGCGGTGGCTCGCCTATCTCGGCGACCGCGCTTATGACATCTCCATCGTGGTGAACCGGATCGTGGCGCGGGCGCGCCGCATGGCCGGCCTGCCTTACTGGTCGTTTTCGGCATGGGCCAAGCTGCGCGTGAAGCGCGCGGTCAATTTCATCAGCGCGTTCCAGGAACTCGTCGCCAGCGAAGCGCGTCGCTCCGGCGTGGACGGCGTGATCTGCGGACACATCCACCATGCGGCGATCGAGATGATCGACGGTATTCGCTACATCAATACGGGCGACTGGGTGGAAAGCTGCAGCGCCGTAGTCGAGCATTTCGACGGCACCTTCGAGATCGTCCGCTGGCAGCGTGACGGAAGGGTGGTTCCGTTCAGGGCCGGCAGGCTGGAACAGCTGCCCGAACGCCTGACAGCTTGAGGCGCTATCCCCACAATGCCGGCTCCGGCGGGAACAGTTGCGAGCCGACATAGGTCAGGCCGGGTTCGCGATCGCGTGCCAGCAGCAATGGGCCATCGAGGTCCACATAGTCGGCGCCCTGCGCCAGCAGCACGGCCGGCGCCATGGCAAGCGATGTACCGACCATGCAGCCGACCATCACGCCCAGCCCGATCTCCCGCGCGCGGCTGCGCAGTTCCAAAGCCGTTGTCAGGCCGCCGGCCTTGTCGAGCTTGATATTGATCGCATCATATTTGCCCGCGAGCGCGGCGAGGTCTTCCGGCCCGTGAACGCTTTCATCCGCGCAGACCGGGAGAGGGCGCATGATGCGGGCAAGCATGTCGTCCCGGGCGGCCGGCAAGGGCTGCTCCACGAGCGCAACCCCGCAATCGGCGGCCATTGAGAGGTTTGCGACGAGATTGTCTTCCGTCCAGCCTTCATTGGCATCGAGGATCAGCCGGCTGGACGGCGCGGCGTCTGCCACCGCGCGAATGCGGGCGGCGTCATTGTCGCCACCGACCTTGATCTTTAGGAGCGGGCGTTGGGCATTTGCGCGCGCCTGTTCCGCCATCGCCTCGGTGGAGCCGAGCGAAAGCGTGAAGGCGGTCGTCAGCGGGTCGGGCGCGGGCTGCCCCATGAGTTGAAAAGCCCGCTTTCCGGTGAGCTTGGTCTCCAGATCCCACAAGGCGCAATCGACCGCGTTGCGGGCTGCTCCGGCTGGCATCAGGCTGCGCAGCGCCATGCGGTCCACGCCCGCCTCGATGTCGTGCCGCGCAGCTTCGATCTGTGCGGCCACGCTTTCCAGCGTTTCGCCATAGCGCGCATAGGGCACGCATTCGCCGCGCCCTGTCGCGCCGTCCTGCGACAGCGTGCAGGTGACCACCGCCGCCTCGGTTTTGGCACCGCGCGAGATCACAAAGCTGCCGGCAATCGGGAATCGCTCGACGGCAACGGCAAGAATGCGCTTCATGCTTGCACCCGGAATCATTTCCTTCATTCGTGGCATGCTCTAAGACTGGCGTCGATGTTGACCAAGCAAAAGACACCCAATGGCGCGCATGACGAACCCTCGCTGACCGCGGAGCGGTCGGGCGGCGATGTCGATTGCCGGCTGGAGGGCGACTGGACGACGGCGGGCATCGCCGCGGTCGACAAGGAACTGCGAGCGCTCGAAGCCGATCGCGGAATGACGCGCGTGCGGCTCGACCTTTCCGGTGTCGGCCGCATGGATACGGCCGGCGCCTGGGTGGTGCACCGCACCTTGAATACGCTCAAGGCAAACGGCATCCAGGTGGAGATTTCAGGCGCTGGCGAGGACGAGGCCACGCTTCTCGACGCGGTTGCGGAAGCGCTGGAGGATGGCGACGAGCTCGCAAGGGAGCCGAAAGGCAGGGCGATCGGCAACGGGCTGGAAGCCATCGGCCGCGGCGTCTATCGCATATTGGGCGATGCCAAGCTCGGCATGCACATTCTCGGCTCGACCATCCGCGGCGCGCAGCTGAAACTCGGGCGCGGACATGCCATCAATCCAGCCGCGATCGCCAACCAGATCGACAGGATGGGCATCGGCGCGATTCCCGTCGTGGTGCTTATGTCGGCCATCGTCGGCGCCATTGTGGCGCAGCAGGGTGCGTTCCAGCTGCGCTATTTCGGCGCCGAGATCTTCGTCGTGGACCTCGTCGGCATCCTCGTCCTGCGCGAACTGGGCGTGCTGCTCACGGCGATCATGATCGCCGGCCGGTCTGGCAGCGCGATCACCGCCGAGATCGGGTCCATGAAGATGCGCGAGGAGGTCGACGCGCTGACCGTCATCGGCCTCAATCCCGTTGGCGTGCTCGTATTCCCCCGGCTGGTGGCGCTGCTCATCGGCCTCCCATGTCTCACCGTGCTCGCCAATTTCGCGGCGCTCGGCGGGGCCATGGCAGTGTCCTGGTATTATTCGGGCATCATGCCGGAAGCCTTCATCGACCGGCTGCGCGCCAGCATCGACCTGTCGACCATCCTCGCCGGTCTCATTAAAGCCCCGTTCATGGCGCTCATCATCGGCATCATCGCCTCGGTGGAGGGCATGAAGGTGGAGGGCAGCGCCGAATCGCTCGGCCGCCGCGTCACCGCATCGGTGGTGAAGGCGATCTTCATCGTCATCGTTGTCGACGGACTCTTCGCCATGTTCTACGCGGCGATCGACTTTTGAGCGCGGGTGGCATGCAGGACGTTGCAGAGATCTTGCCGGATGGAGAACAGGCGTCGGCCGCCGCCAGCGACGCGATCATTTCGGTGCGCGACGTGACGGTGGCCTTCGGTGAGAAGGTCGTGCTCGACAAGCTGTCGCTTGACGTGGTGCGCGGCGAGATCCTCGGCTTCATCGGTCCCTCGGGCTCGGGCAAGTCGGTGCTGATGCGCGCCATCCTCGGCCTCACGCGCAAGCGCTCGGGCAAGATCGAACTGTTCGGTGTCGATGTCGACAAGGCGACGGATCGCCAGCGCATGGAGATCGACATGCGCATGGGCGTGCTCTTCCAGCACGGCGCGCTGTTTTCGGCGCTCACCGTGCTTGAGAATATCCAGGTGCCGATGCGCGAATATCTCGATCTTCCGCGCCGGCTGATGGACGAGCTCGCAATGCTGAAGATACAGCTCGTGGGCCTGCCCCCGGACGCGGCACTCAAATTCCCGCACCAGCTTTCGGGCGGCATGATCAAGCGCGCAGCACTTGCACGTGCGCTGGCGCTCGACCCTGATGTCGTCTTCCTCGACGAGCCGACCTCCGGCCTCGATCCGATCGGCGCGGCCGAGTTCGACGAACTGGTCGGAAAGCTGCGCGACACGATGGGATTGACCGTCTATATGGTCACCCACGACCTCGACAGCCTGTTTTCGGTGTGCGACCGCATCGCCGTTCTGGGCCAGAAGCGCGTGATCGTGGAGGGCACGATCGAAGATATGCTTCAGGTCGACGAGCCGTGGGTGAAGTCATATTTTCGCGGCAAGCGCGCGCGACAGATCGATCTCGAAACCAGACGAGGACAGTGAGCGGCGGGATGGAGACAAGAGCGAACTTCGTTGCCGTCGGGCTTTTCACCGTGCTCACCATCCTCGCGGCGTTCGGCTTCGTCTACTGGCAGGCGGCCGGTATCGATCAGGGCGAGACCACGACACTGCGCGTGCGCATCCCTGGCTCCGCTTCCGGGCTTGGTCGCGGCAGCTCGGTGCTCTTCAACGGCGTGCGGGTCGGCGATGTTCGCCGCGTCTTCATCGATGTGAACAACCCTTCCGTGGCGATCGCCGACACAAGGGTGGACAAGCTGACGCCGATCACCCAGTCCACCGTGGCCGATATCGGGCTTGCGGGCCTGACCGGGCAGGCCAATATCGAGCTCAAGGGCGGCAGCACAAGCGAGCAGAACATCCTGCAGATGGCCGAGGATGAGGGGCGCGTCGCCGAAATCACCGCCAACCCTTCGGCGGTGACCAACCTGCTGCAGACGGCCCAGACCATCCTGACGCGAGCGGACAATGTGATCGCCTCGCTGGAGGGATTTGTCGGCGATGCCCGTACGCCACTGCTGGAAACCGTCCAGAATGCCCAGCGCTTTTCGGAGGCGCTGGGGCGCAATGCGGACAGTATCGATTCCTTCCTCGAAAATGTGGGCAAGCTCTCCGACACGATCGGCGGCGCTTCCGACCAGCTGACACGGACGCTGGCTTCGGCCGAGCAGTTGCTGAACTCGGTCGATCGCGACAAGGTCTCGAACATTGTCGGCAATGTCGAGGAACTGACGCAGCGCTTTCGCGAATCAACGACCGAACTCGACAAGATCATGGCCGGCGTGAACACGGCGGTCGCCTCGATCAACGACCTGTCGCGCAATGCCGGCGGTGCGATCACCAAGGTCGACAGAATACTTGAGGGCGTTGATCCGGCGGCCGTGCGAACGGCCCTGACCAATTTCCAGCAGGCCAGCACGACGGTGAACAACGCGGTCAACGATGTTGCCAAGGTCACCGAAAAGGTGGGCTCGCGCGCCGGCGACATTGACGGGATCATCACCGACGCCAAGGAGCTCGCCTCGCGGCTGAACCAGGCGTCGACGCGCGTGGACGGCGTGCTGCAGAAGCTCGACAGTCTTTTGGGTTCCGACGATGCGGAGGGGCTGATGGCCGATGCGAGCAAGACGCTCGCTTCGTTCCGGCAGGTGGCCGATACGCTCAATGCACGCATGGGAACGATCACGGACGGGCTGGCGCGCTTCTCCGGTTCGGGTCTGCGCGATGTCGAGGCACTGGTGCGCGACGGCCGCCGCGCCATCATGCGCATCGAATCGGCCGTATCGGATCTGGAACGAAATCCGCAGCGCATCATTACCGGGGGAAGCGGCACCGTACGCGAATATGATGGGCGGGCCCGGCGTTGACTTTGCCTGTCTGAAACTTCAAGACAGACATAGCTAACCGATATCTTTTCGCTTTCGGGGCGGGGACCGCGTGCTTGTAACGAGGAATGTGATTGCCGGCCTCTTCGCAACCTCGCTGCTGTCGGGGTGCGCGCTGCTCGGAGGTGGCACGGAGCCGCTCGACACCTATGTGCTGACTGCGCCGATTGCCACGCCCGCCGGCGCCGCGCGTTCCCGCACTCAGATACTCGTCGGCGAGCCGACGGCGCTCAAGGCGCTGGACGGCGAGAATATCGTCATCAAGCCCTCCGCCGGCTCGATCCAGTATCTAAAGGGCGCGCAATGGGCCGATCGCCTGCCGCGCGTCGTCCAGTCGCGGCTGGCCGAAGCCTTCCAGAGCTCAGGCCGCTTCGGCGGCGTTGGCAAGCCGGGCGAGGGGCTGGCGATCGACTATCAGGTCATCGTCGAGATCCGCTCCTTCGAGATAAGGCTTGATGGCGGCCGGGCGGATGTCGAGCTCATGGTGCGCATCCTGAACGACCGCAACGGCGTCGTGCGCGCAAGCCGCGTCTTCAACGCGACGGCGCCAGCCGGCGGCAGCGGCAACGATTCCTTCGTCGCCGCGCTGGATGCGGCCTTTGCACGGGCCGCGGGCGAAATCGTCGGCTGGACCGCTTCGACGATCTGAACGGCAATCTGCCTGATTTATCCGATAGATGCCGCTGATGGCTCACCTTCAGCGGATGGCATCTCACGCTTGCCACGAAGGGTGCGGAACTGTTCCGTGCAATCGCTGCATCGGCGATTTTTGCCCGCTATGCAATGAAAAAGGGCGGCTCGCGCCGCCCTTCATTTCTTAATCCGATGTTTGCGCTCAGCGCAGGCGGCCGCTCGCATGGGCGAGCATTGTGTAGACCTTGCCGGTATCCGACGACAGGTAGGTCTGCGTCATCATGTTGTCGCGGTCGTTGCGGCCGATATCGTCCAGCAGTTTCTCGAAGTCCACGCAGTAGCGGTTGACCGCGGTGCGGAACTCGCTGTCGTTCTGGTACTTGGCGCGGATCTCGTCGAAGGTCTGCTGACCCTTCAGCGTGTAGAGACGGCGGGTGAACACGTTGCGCTCGCCGCGGCGATAACGATCCCACAGTTCGACCGCCGCCTCATGATCGATCGCGCGGGCGATGTCGACCGAAAGCGAGTTCAGCGACTCCACAACATGAAGCGGCGAGCGGGTCGTCGACGGCTGGCGGGGCTGCGCTGGGGTAGCAGCTTCCTCGCGCGAAGCCCCGCGCAGGAGGTCGCGCACCCAGCCCGGCGAAGCGGCAGCAGCTTCCTGCGGACGTGGCTGGGTGACGGTGGCGGCGCGGGGCGCAGCGGTCGCCACCGGAGCCTGTGCGGCAGGACGCGGGGTTTCCGTGATTGTGCGCGCAGCCGGGGCGGGAGCCGGTGCCGGCCGGGCAGGTGCGCGATTGTCGGCAACGTCGATCACACGACCGGAGCGGGCCACGATGTCGGACAGCTCCTTGAGCGCATTGATCTGCTCACTGACGGCGCGCCGCATCGCGGAGGTGGACTCGCGCGTCTCCTCGGGGAGCTGCATCACGCCGCGCTTGATCTCGGCGCGGGTGTCCTCGAGCTCCGTACGGATATTGCCGGCGGTCTTGCGCAGTTCCTCGGTCGCCGTGGCGAAACGCTGCGTCGCGGCCTCGACCACATCCCCGATGGCCTCGCGGATCTGCTCCGCGGAACTGCGCGTGCGGCCTTCGGCCTTTTCGAGCGACTTCTCCACCAGGTTCTCGAAGGAACGCATCAGCGTCTCGATGTCCTCGGATTTCTTCACGAGACCGATCGACAGCTGCTCTAGTGCCGACTGGCGGCCGTCGAGCGTGTTTGCCAGATTGGTCTGGGCGGAGCCGAGAAGGTCGGAAGCCGACGAAAGCAGCTTCGTATGCTCGTCGAAGCGCGAGGCGATTCCCGCAATGTCCTTCAGCGTGTTGGAGGACAGCGTCGTGAGGCGTCCCGCATTGGAATCGATCAGGCGCGCGGAACTTGCGAAGGACTGCGCAGCCTTCTCCGCATTGGCGGCGAAGGCCTCCGTCGTCGTCGTCAGGCGCGTATCGAGGCCCGAGAGATTGTCGGATGCGAGATTGATCAGCTCGCCAAGCTGCGCGTTGGAACCGGTCAACCTTTCAAGAAGCTCGCCGACGCTGTCGATCAGGCCGGACTTGGCGCCCTCGACGGCAGTGAGCGTTTCCGCAGTACGGGTGGCCAGCGCATTGACCAGCGCGGTGCTCTCCGAACGCAGGCGCTCGGTTGCCTTCTGCGTAGCGTTTTCCAGATTGCGCTGAAGCTCTCCGCCGCTTGCAGCGAACTTCTCCACCAGCGGATGCGCGGTCTCGTCGAGAATCTGCACGATCTCGCTGGAACGCGCGGCGAGCGTTTCGCTCAGCTGGCGCGTGCGCTCCTCGATGGTGCGGGCTGCTTCCTCGGTGCCTTCGCCGATACGGCTGTGAGCCTGCGCGAAAGTGTCTGCGATGGCGTTTGCCCGCTCGCCTAGGCGCGCTTCCGTCTCGAGCACCTTCTGGTGCAGCGCATCGCCGATGCGCTCGGCATTGTCCGCCAGACGCTTCTCTACGCCTGCGAGCTCGTTGCGGATGCGCGAGGCGATCTGGTTGGCCCCGCCGGCGAGCTGCGTTTCCACGCTTTCCAGGGCCTCGGAGACCTGATTGGCGCGTGCATTCAACTCGGCAGAGGTCTGGTGGGTGCGTGCGATGATGCGCTGTTCCGCCGCCTCGAAAACGCCGGCCAGATTCTCTGCCCGATCCCCGAACCGCTGCTCGTTCGCATCGAACAGGCGCGAGAACTCGTCGGTGCGCAGCGTGAGCGTGCGTGCGCTCTCTTCCACGCGGTCGACGAGGCGGCCGTCGTTTTCAGCCAGTGCGCGGGCGATTTCGTCGACAGCCGCCGTAATGGACTGAGCCGATGTGGCAACCCGCTCGGCAATCTGCTCGTCGCTGCGGGCGAAGATCCTGCCGAGTTCTTCAGCGCGCTGGCCGATCGCCGCGGCGGTTTCCTCGGCACGGGCGGTGATGCGCTGTTCGACATCCGCGACGGCGTTGAAGGCATGCTCGCCCATGCTGGCGGTAACTTCCATGACCTTGTCGCGAAGCGCGCCTGCGACTACCACAGCGCTGCCTTCCAGCGCGCCCCGGACATTGCTGACGCCCTTGTCGAGCGCATTGCGCATCGTCTCGGTGCGTTCCGTGATGATGCCGGTCTGCTGGCCGAACGTATCCTCGATGCGTGCGATATCGGTGGAGATGTCGCCGCGCAGCGCCTCGATGCGCTGGGAGAGGTTCATGCCATGCTGGGTGAACACATCCTCGATGCTCGCCAGATCGCTCGCCAGGGCGCTGCGCAGCGCCTCGGTGCGCTCGCCGATCGAGATGGCCTGCTGCTCGAAGGAGCCGGCGACGGTGGCGAGTTCGCTGGCCACGGCGCTGCGGATGATATCCGCCCGCTCGCCGAGCCCGCTGGCCTGCTGCGCCACGATTTCCTCGATGCGGCCGACTTCGCCGGCAATCATCATGCGCAGCGTTCCGGCCTGCTCGTCGACGGATTCGGCCTGGCGGCGGAAGGCTTCCTCGATCCGCTCCAGTTCGCCGGCAAGCGCATTGCGCACCGTGTCGGCATGATCGCCGAACGTGCTTGCGCGCAGGTTGATGGCGTCCTCGACGCGGGTGATCTCGTCCGCCACCATGGCGCGCAGCATGTCGCCGCTCTGGCTCAGGCGGCCGGCCTGCGCATCCAGCAGGTCATGGACGGTGCTGACCTGTGCGGCGAGCGTATTGCGCAGTTCTGCCGTGCGTGCCTCGATCGTCTCGGTCTGATTGCGGAATGCATCGTCGATGCGGGCGACGTCCTGGTCGATTGCCGCGGTAAGGTCGCCCTGCCGCGCCGCGATCGCGTCGATATGGCCTCGAATGGAGGTGTCGACCATTTCGCGGGTAGCATCCAGCTTCTGCAGGTCCGCTTCCAGCGCTCGATTGAGCAGGCCGCGGCCCTCGACCAGCTTGTCGACATGTCCGGCGACGGAATGATCGACCTGGGCGCGGATCTCGGCAAGCTTTTCGAGGTCGGCTTCGAGCGCCCTTGTCATGAGGGCGCGGCTCTCGGTCAGTTTCTGGGCGTGCGATTGCACGAGGGCATCGACGCCATTGCGTGCTTCCGCAGCGCGGGCGAGATCATCCTCCAGGGCGAGGGCGGCTGCCGCGCGCGCCTCGGCGATCTTCTCCAGATGGTCGGCGACGGAAATATCGATGCGGCGATGCTGTTCGTCGAGCCGCGCGGCGTCGTTTTCCAGCGCCTGCGTCATCAGGCTGCGGCTCTCGGCCAGCTTCTCGACATGGCTGTTGACCATCGCGTCGATACCGGCATGGCTGTCGGCAAGGCGGTCGAGGTCGGCCTGAAGCGCATCGGCGATCTGGTCGCGATTTGTCGCGAGCCTCGCAGCGAAATCGCTGGCGCGGGCATCGAGCATGGTCGAGGTGGACATGACGAGCTCGGCCATTTCCGAACCGATGCGCACCTTGCCCTCGTCGAGAATGGTGCTGATGTCCTGCGAACCGCTGCTGAAGGCGCCGGCAATGTCGCGGGCGCGGTCGAGCAGCGTCTCGCTGATCTGGCGGGCGCGCGCCTCCAGGGCATTGTTCAGCTTCTCGGTGCCTGCGTCGAGCGCCTGGGCGCGCGTCTCGAACTCGCCGATCAGCGCCTGGCCGCGCTCCGACAGCATGCGCTCGATCGCATGGAGGCGCGAGTCGAACTCTTCGGTGAAGCTCGTCGTGGCGCCACCGAGCAGCGACACCATGCCCGAAGTCCGCTCCTCAAGCATCTGCGCAAGGGCGCGGTTTGCCTCGTCGGCGCTCTGCGTGAGCGAAGCCACGCGCGTGTCCAACAAGCTTGCGACGGCATTGCCCGAGGTGGAAATACGGTCAGTGATGAGGTCGAGGCGCTGGTCGATCGCATCGGCAATGCTGGAACTGCTCGATGTGATGCGGTCCAGGATCGTTTCGCCGGAGCGGGTGATGCTGCCGGTTAGTTCGCGCGACGCGCCGAGAACGCTTTCGCGCATCAGATCGCTGGCTGCGGAGAGCTCGTCCTTCAGGGTCTCATGGGCGCCGGAAATGGAGGCGCGGACGCGCTCGGCATGGCCGACGACCGCGTCGCGTTCGCTGCCCAGGCCATCGACCAGGGTGCGGATGCGCACTTCATTGTCGGTATAGGCGCGTTCGAGCTCGCTCACCTCGGCATGGACAAGGGTTTCCAGCTCGACCGCACGGGCAAGCGTGCGCTCAATGCCTTCGCCCATGGCCTGCACTTCGCGGCGGACGGCCTGGCCGACGGTCAGGATGCGGTCCTGCGCCAAAGCCTCGGGCTCGGCGAGCCGCAGCGCGACTTCCGCCATGGAGCGGGCGGTCAGGCGCATTTCCTGCGCGCGCCGGATCATCACGGCGAAGCCCCAGAAAAGCACCACGGGCACGATCATCGCCACGAGCAGGCCGATGGCATGCGGCGCGGCCATCAGCTGCGCGGGTGTCCTGATCTGCCAGATCTCGGGCGCATAGAGGAGGTGGGCGAGGGTAAGGGCGCCAGCAATCCAGAGGATGCTGACGAATGCGGTGATCCAGTATGCGGTGGTAGGCACCTTGCGCGACATAGCGTTGAGCGCTGCCCGATAATCCCTTTGGCGGTCGTCATTGGCGGGTGCTCGCGACGCAACGGGCGCGGCAACCGCGGGCTGCGCCTTAGCGGTAACGGGCTCGGCAGGACGCAGTTCTCTGGCCGGCTCGGGATCGGGGAACACTTCTTCCCTTGCGATATTCGCGGCTATCGTCGGTGCGCCGATAGGGGCGGTGTCGGTTGCTGCCGGAGGCTGGGCGTTGGAGCGTCCCTCGCGGGCCAGTTCGTCGGCGGCCTGGGATATCTGCGCTTCGAGATCAGCCATCGAGGCGGCGATGTCGAGATCGCTGATGCCGGTGAGCTCATTGTCCAGATTGAGTTCGAGGTCGAGCGCCTCTTCAAGTTCCTTAGCCACATCATCGCTGATGTTCATGGTGGTGCTCTTGGTGGCCATACCGCTCTACCCTGTACTGAAAGGCGCCGTTACCCGTTACCGGTCCTCGTATCGACGCCTGGTTTCCACGCACAAAAATCCATCTCCATGCTAGCGGCGGGGCTGCTCAAATGAAACTGCCAATCCCGCACATGGATAAAACTTTAAATATAAGGTTAACACCAGTTGGGCGAGCTAGCTCTAATGCGGGCGGTCATCTTAACCAGATATCCACGGCTTTAGCGGCTTGTTTCACCAGCAGTTTTACCCTGCGTGACGCGCGGAAGCCCAGCGCGCCAAGGCTTGAGCATGGTTGACGAATTCCCACCGGACCCCGAGACTAGACCCGTCATCGACATGGCGCAACTGGCGCGACAGACCCTCGGCGATGCGCGGCTGCAATGCGAGGTGCTGGCTCTTTTCTCCCGCCAGATCGAGGACGCGGCGGCTTCGCTCGGCGATGCCGATGCAGGGGAGCGGCGTCGCATCGCGCACAGCCTGAAGGGCACGGCGCTGAGCCTGGGCGCAAACCGGCTGGCAGCCTGCGCCGGGCGGATTGAGACCTCTCCCGCAGACGATCGATTTGTCGCAGAGATGGCGGTTGCCGTGCGCGAAACGATGATGTTCATCGCAAAACTACGGCGCTAAGTGTCATTCGACTTCATGTCTGACGGTTGACAAGGGCGAAGCACGCATTATGCCGACTGCGACTTTCAACACCTCCGCAGGAGACGCGGGATAAAGATGGCAAAAATCACTTACATCGCCTTTGACGGAACCCGTTTCGACGTCGAGGCGGAAAATGGCTCGACCGTTATGGAAAATGCGGTCCGCAATTCGGTGCCCGGCATCGAGGCCGAATGCGGCGGCGCCTGCGCCTGCGCGACCTGTCACGTCTATGTCGACGAGGCCTGGACGGATGCGGTGGGGCAGCCCGAGGCCATGGAAGAGGACATGCTCGACTTCGCTTTCGAGGTTCGTCCCACGTCCCGTCTTTCCTGCCAGATACGCGTAAGCGACGAACTGGACGGTCTGGTCGTCTCGGTCCCGGAACGCCAGGGCTGACCGATCTATCTCGCGTCGATCAGGCGCGAGATCCGGCTTTCGAACCCCTTCGCCTCGTTTCTGTCAAAGCGTGCCTGCGCCCTGTCGTGCCGGGCGAGGATGCGATCGCTCGACTTGCGTGCTGCGGCTTCGGCCGCCGCGCAATCCCGGAACCGGCCGAGCCGTTTGACGGCGCTTTCCATTTCCGTGGCATGAGCATGGGCGATCGCCACGTGCTCTTCCTCGTGCCGCCTGATATCCGCGGCAAGCGCATCCCATACCCTGCCGACAGCTTCGTGGAGCCGCCCTCGCTGCCGCAAACGCGGCAGGATCATCGTGGCCTTCAGGGTAACGGTGACAGCCGATATCGCGCATCTTCCATCGGCCTGCCGGTAGCCCAGCCGTGTCGTGAATTCCATTCGTGTAGCGCCCGGATGGCGCGGCCCCTGACCGCCGATCTGCGGCCCGCGACGCTGAAGATCGGCATGGATCTCGGCAAGGTTGGCGCCCTTGACGAAGAAATATTCGACCTTCCGCTCAAGATTGGCGGACAGGGCGCTACCCGACAGGGCAAACAGGCAGAGGAAGGCGGGCAGGGCAGATCGCAGCATCGAAGAAATCCTTGCGGCCATCCTGCGTGAGGCGAATGGCCGGCGCAACGGACAGCGTTCCGTTTTCGCTTGTATACATTTCCGATTGATTTTGGGACGCCGAGGACGCAAAAGCCGGGGAAGGGCAGGAGTACCTCTATCGTGTCACTTCAGCGAAGCTGGAAAATCGGCGGTGGTCGCGAACTGCCCATCGGCGCGCGCGGGCTGCTGATGGGCATTCTCAATGTAACGCCGGACAGTTTTTCCGATGGCGGCTCCTACACGGATCTCGACCGCGCCGTGGCGCAGGCCGCGCGGATGATCGCGGAAGGGGCGGACATCATCGACATCGGCGGCGAGTCGACGCGCCCGGATGCGCAGCCGGTATCGGTTGCCGAGGAGCAGGACCGTGTCCTGCCGGTGATCGAAGCTGTCGCCGCGACCGGTGCGATCGTGTCGATCGATACATATCATGCACAGACGGCGCGGCTTGCCGTGGCAGCCGGCGCCCATATCGTCAACGATGTGTGGGGTCTGCAGAAGGATATGGCTATTGCACAAGTAGCCGCCGAGACCGGGGCAGGGCTTGCCATCATGCATACCGGCCGCGAACGCGTGAAGCTGCCGGATGTCATCGAGGACCAGTTTCTCTTCCTCGATCGCTCGCTGGAGATTGCCGCCGAGGCCGGCATTCCGCACGAGCGTATCGTGCTCGATCCAGGATTCGGCTTTGCCAAGGACACGGAAGAAAATCTCGCGCTCATGGCGCGGTTTTCCGAACTGACGCGCTTTGGATATCCGCTGCTCGTGGGAACGTCGCGCAAGCGGTTCGTTGGCGCAGTGACGGGACGCGATGCCGATGCGCGCGATGCCGCCACGGTGGCGACGACCGCGATGCTCAGGCTTCTCGGCGGCGATATTTTCCGGGTCCACAACGTGGCCATGAACAAGGATGCGCTGGCATTCGCTGATGCGATGCTGGCACGCGGGAGCCGAGATCACCAATGAGTGCAGCCATGTACAAGATACGCATGAAGAATTGCGCCTTTTTCGCCCGGCACGGCGTGCTGGACGAGGAAGAGACGCTGGGCCAGCGCTTCTATGTCGATGTCGAGCTAAGCGTTTCGCCCGGCGGCGGGCTCGGCAATGACACGATCAACAATACCGTCGACTATGGCGTTGCCTTCACCGTCATCGAAAATATCGTGACGGGCCGGCGGCGTTTCCTGATCGAGGCGGTGGCGCATGACGTCGCGCGCGCATTGTGCGACCGGTTCCCGCAGATCGCGCGCGCGGAAGTCACGGTACGCAAGCCGAATGCGCCGGTGCCGGGCGTGCTCGACTATGTCGAGGTTTCCGTTGCCTGGCCATCCTAGGACGACGGCCTTTCTCGGGCTCGGCGGCAATATCGGCGACCCGCGCGCGGCTATGGCCGCCGCGCTTTCGGCGATCGAGGCAGATCCCGATACGCATGTTTCCGCAGTCTCATCGCTCTATCGCACGCCGCCCTGGGGAAAGACCGATCAGCCGGATTTCCTCAATGCGGTCGCGCGGGTGGAAACCGGGCTCGGCGCGCGTGCGCTGCTCGAACTCGGGCTTTCGACCGAAACCGCGCTTCGGCGCGTGCGCCGGGAGCGTTGGGGTCCCCGACTGATCGATATCGACGTGCTGATCTATGGTGACGACAGGATCGACGAGGAAGGCCTGCAGGTTCCCCATCCGCGCATGCGCGAGCGGGCCTTCGTCATGGTGCCGCTGGCTGAAATAGCGCCGGACTGGCCTGTCGGGGCTACGACGGCGGCCCGGATTGCGGAGCAACTGCCGCATGACGGAATCGAGGCCATCGCTCCTCAGGGATGGTGGAAGACCTAGGACGGTTGGCCGCCAGGCTTGCGAATCACGTCCGCTGTTTCTTCGCTGAGCGCGCGGGCCGCCTGTCGCGGCTTCGAGAGGGGTGTCGGGATCGGCAGATTGTTGTGCAGCAGGGAAGTGCCGGAATAGAGGTCGCCGGCGATCTGCATGTCGAGCCGCTCGTCGTCGCGGCGGCGCACTTCCCGCAGGATTTCGTCGGCCTCGTCTTCGGGAACGCCGAGCGCGACCAGGGTTTCGCGTCCGAAGACGAGTGCGGATTCCAGCGTCTCGCGGATCTGGTAGTCGACATTCGCATGGATCAGATCCAAAGCCGCCGCGCGGTCGAAGGCGCGCGCGAAGACCTTGAGGAGCGGGAATTCCTCCTTCACGAGATTGGCGATCCGTACCGCCGTCTCGGCCTTGTCCACGCAGATCAGGATCGCTTCGGCGCGGCCTGCGCCTGCGGCATGCAGGATGTCGGTGCGCGTTCCATCGCCATAATAGATCTTGAAACCGAAATCGGCCGCTGCCTGGATCATCTCGACATCGTCGTCGATGATCGAGACGTCGACGCCGCGCATCAGCAGCGGCTGGCTGACGATCTGGCCAAACCGCCCGAAGCCGACGACGAGGACGCGGCCGTTCAGATCCGCGGCGGCTTCCACGCCGTCGAGCGACCGGGTGTCGCGCGGCAGCAGGAAGCGCAGCGACATGACGAGCAGCGGCGTCAGCGCGATCGAGATGATGATCGTGGCGGTGAGGGTGGCGTCGGTGTTGCCGTCTAGGATGCCGGAGGCGCTGCCGGCCGAAAATAGGACGAAGGCGAATTCGCCGCCCTGCGCCATGAGGGCCGCGCGCGTCAGTGCCTCGCGATGGTCTGACCGCAGCATCCGCGCGATGAGGTAGATAGCGACCGCCTTCACTACCATGAAGGCAACGACCAGCAGGAGGATGAGCGGCCAGGCCTGCGCGATCACCGCAAGGTTGAGCGACATGCCCACGCTGAGGAAGAACAGGCCGAGCAGGATGCCGCGAAACGGCTCGATATCTGCCTCCAGCTGGTGGCGGAAGGTGGATTCCGACAGGAGCACGCCGGCCACGAATGCGCCCATGGCCATCGAGAGGCCGCCCACCTGCATGGCGAGTGCCGCCCCCAGAACGACCAACAGTGCGGCGGCCGTCATGACCTCGCGGGCATGTGCGGCCGCCAGAATGCGGAACATCGGGTTGAGCAGGTAGCGGCCTGCAAGCACGAGGGCCGCCAGCGAGCCCACCGCGATGCCGATGGACGTCCAGCGCTCAGCCGCCGTGGTCTCGGCGCCTGCCGGCGCCAGGAACGCGATCAAAGCCAGCAGCGGCACGATCATCAGGTCTTCCAGCAGCAGGATCGACACGACCTTCTGGCCGCCAGAGGTTGCGGTTTCGCCGCGTTCTTCCAGCATCTGCATGACGATCGCCGTGGACGACAGCACGAAGCCCGAAGCGCCGACAAAGGCCGTCAGTGGCGACAGCCCGATGGCCATGCCGGTGAGCGTGAGAAGGGCGGCGCAACCCGCCACCTGCAGGAGACCGAGCCCGAATATGGCGCGGCGCAGGCCCCACAACCGCGAAGGCTGCATTTCCAGGCCGATGATGAAGAGGAACATCACCACGCCCAGTTCGGCTACATGGAGGATGGCCTGCGGGTCGTTGAAGAGGCCAAGGCCAAATGGGCCGATGACGAGGCCCGCTGTGAGGTAGCCGAGGACCGAGCCGAGGCCGATGCGCTTGAAGATCGGGACTGCAATGACGCCGGCGGCGAGCAGCGCCACGACATGTCCCAGATCGCTGCCGGCTGCTTCCGCTGCCATTGTCGGTTCCATCAGATATTGGATTTTTCTGGTAGCGCATTGCGGAGCCCGACGAAAGGCATCGCCTTTGCGTCTTCGTGCTGCGCAAGAAAAAAGCGGCCCTCTGGCCGCTTGTCATTCGCTCCGAATATGGGCGCTCCGGATATGGACGCCGCCCGCTATTCGCGGGCAATGGCGCTGACGGCCTTCGAATCGAGGCGCTTCAGGTTCATGCCGATCACCGGCACCAACTGGTCCTCGACTTTCACCGAGACGGTGACGGTCATCGTGTTGTCGTCGGGAAGGCGCGCCTGCATCGTGCCGTCCAGCGCCTTGCGATTGAGCGCGAAGACCACCTTGTTGCCCGATACGGAGCCGCCGATGACATCGAGACCCTTGCCCTCGGCGCCATCCATGAATGAACCGCGATAGCCGCGGCGTCCCTCGCGCGCGATCTTGGCGTTCATCTTCTGGGTGAACATGCCGACCCGGCAGCCGCCATCCAGCGCCATGCCGATCTTGCCGTCGGGCGTGGAGCCGGTAAAGTTGCAGACGAATTTCGTTCCCTTGTACTTGCCGGCGACGATCTCGCCCGGACCGGACCACTTGCCTTCCACCGAGCGGAAGAAGCTGCGGTCGCGCTCATTCGCAGCGGCATCGGTGACGCCGGCGGCAAAGGTCATCAATGCGGCAACAGGCAGTATTGCGGACTGAATTGCGCTTCTGATCATGGGGCACCCGGACTCGGTTTCGACGCGCGTTGCAAGGTTATTTGAGCATGAAGCGGAATGGTTAACGCTTCGCTATTCGCACGTGCGAAACAGCATGCGACAAGGTGGTTTTCCATTCAAGTCCGATCTCGCGCGCTGGTGTCCGCGTCAGCGCGGTTGAAGCGCGCCAGCGCGGTCAGGAAATCCCCCAGCCCGGGTCGGCGCAATGCCTTGAAGGGCAGGGGGCGCACCACGTCCATGCAGGCAAGGCCGATGCGGGCCGTCATCATTCCATTGACGACGCCCTCGCCCAGCCTTGCGGAAAGCCGGGCGGCGAGGCCTTGGCCAACGATCTGTTCCACGAAACTGTCGCCGGCGGCCATGGTGCCGGTCACGGCCAGATGGGCGAGCACCGAGCGTGCAAGCCTTACGAAGCCAAGCGTGCCGGGCCTTGCGCCATAGAGTTCCGCAAGCCGGCGGATCATGCGCGAGGCTTCGAAGAGCACATAGGCGATGTCCACGAAAGCGCGCGGGCTGACCGCCGTGACCAGCGACACACGCTTCGCGGCGTCGAGAATCAGCGTCTGCGCGCGGGCATCGAGGGGCGCCATCAATTCCTGTTCGGCGAGCCGCAGCAGGTCCGGCGGATCGATGACGTCGTCGTCCAGCGCCGCAAGCTGACGCCGCCCCGCTGCGGTGGCCGGCTGGGTGGATAAGAACCCCGAAAGATCGCTCACGAACGATTTAGCGGCCGATTGATCGGCAAGCAGGGCCGGTGATTCGGCACGGTTGCGCAGGTGTTCCGCCGAGGCCAGCCGACGCAGGGCGACAGCCTCGTGCCCGACGATGACGAGGAGCGAAAGCAGGGCCAGAGCCGCGGCGGCCAGCGCAGCCCAACCCAGCCAGTCGTTGCGGGCGAACAGCTCGCGCACCAACCCATCGACCCACAAGCCGACGGCCAGCGAGACAAGTGCGCCGAGCGCGCCGAGGAAGATGGCGCCGAAGCGGGAGCGGCGGCGAGGCAGGGCGATGGGCGGCGGTGCAGTCACCGCATCGGGCAGGTCGAATATGTCGGTCTCGTCGATCACCAGCTGCGCATCGGCGTCCGGCCTGATCGCGCGAGGCGGTCGCGCGGCGGCTGCCGGCTGCGGCGGTTCCTGCCCGATCCTGAAGGATGCCGGTTTACGCGGTGTCGTCATGCCAGTCTGTCTCCGACAAGGAACTGGAGCGCGCGGTCGAGGCGGATATGCGGCAGAGACAGCGACACGCCTTCCGCCGTTCGCTCCAGCCGAGGCGGTCGGAAGCGGACGAAGCGAAGGTCCTCCACCTTGGCATTGCCCGAGAAAAGCGCGCCCGGCTGCGCGGGCAGGTCGCCGGGAAACACCGCCGTCTCGGTCTCGCCATCGAAGGTTTCCCCGCCGATCGTCTCGCCCGCGATCGGCGTGCCGACGATGACCGGCAATTCCTCGCGGCCCTGCTTCACGGTTCCCTCGCGGGTGGCGCGAATAGCGGCCATGGCGACGACCTCGATCTCGGCGCCCGAGAAATTCGCGCGTGCGATGGCGCGGTCGGCCAGCCGGCGCACGATGGCCTGGAGGCGGTCGTGGCTGGTGTGGTGGATATGGTCGGCCTTCGTCGCCGCGACGAGGATGCGGTCGATCCGGCGGACGAAGAAGTCCGTCAGGAAACTGCCGCGTCCGGGCCGGAAACATTCAAGGATTTCGGTCAAGGCCCGCTCGAGGTCGGCCACCGATTCCGGTCCGGCATTCAGGGCCTGCATGACATCGATGAGGACGATCTGGCGATCGAGCCGCGCAATATGCTCGCGGAAGAACGGCTTGACCACATGCGTCTTGTAGGCCTCGTAGCGGCGCTCCATCATGCTGCGCAGCGAGCCTTGCGGGGTCCGTCCCGCCGGTGGTGGCAATGGTGCGAAGGTCAGCGCGGGAGAGCCGTCGAGGTCGCCCGGCATGAGGAAGCGGCCCGGCGGAAGGGTCGAGAGCGCGCGGTGGTCTTCCTTGCAGGCGCGCAGATAGGCCGCAAAGGCTTCGGCGAGACGGCGCGCCACCGTTTCGTCGGCTGGTTTGTCCGCGTCGATTTCGGCAGCCAGCTTGCGCCATTCCGTCGAAATATCGCTGCGGATGGGCAGTTGGGCGAGATCGAATGCTTCACGCGAAAAAGTGGCGAAATCCTTGCCGAGCAGCGGCAGGTCGAGCAGCCATTCGCCGGGATAATCGACGATGTCGATCGACAGGCGCCCGGCGGAGAACATCCGCCCCCAGCCGGACGCGGATTCATATTCGACGGTCAGGCGCAGTTCGGAGATCGAGCGGGTCGAATCCGGCCAGATGCGCTCGTCGACGAGAGCCGCGACATGGTCCTCATATTGGAAGCGGGGCACGGCATCGTCGGGCTGGTGCTCCAGATAGGCCTTGGCGATGCGGTTTTCCTTGTAGGCATTGAAGAGCGGCAGCCTTCCGCCGTGAAGCAGGTTGTGGACCAGAGCGGTGATGAAAACCGTCTTGCCCGCACGGGAGAGCCCGCTCACGCCCAAGCGGACGGAAGGCGAGAACAGCCCGCCGGCGCGGCTGGCCATTGTGTCCAGCATGATCCGGGCTTCGTCGGTCAGCGATGTGATGGCGGGCAATGGGATCACCTTGCAGAACTAGCCGACATATAGAGGCCGGCCGGCCGCAAGCAAAGCGATGCGCTCAGCGCGGCGCCCAGAATGCAGCTAGCCGTGCCCTGCCGGGCATGAGCCTGGCAATATCGCCGTCCGTCTCCAGCACGGCGATGCCTGCGGTCGGGAAGCCCGCTACAAGCCGCGCCATCCCCGTTCTGTCGCCCGAACCTGCCAGGGCGCGCGCGAGATCCTCCGTCATCGGATTATGGCCGATCACCAGGAGTGTGCGCGCCTCCGCGGCGGCTCGAACGATATCGAGATATCCGACCGAATCCGCATTGTAGAGCGAATCGAGGAACGTCGTGGCTTCCCCAAGCTCCGGCCCAAGATACGGCATCGACGCCGCAGCATATTCCAGCGTTTCGCGTGTGCGCTTTGCCGATGAGCACAGGATGCGGTCGGGACGCATGCCGTTTTCGGCCAGAAAACCTCCCGCGGCCGTCGCTTCGCGTCTGCCATCGGCGGTCAGCGGCCGGTCGAAATCGCGCATTCCGGGCTCGGCCCACACGGCTCTGGCATGTCGAAACAGGAGGAGTCTGGTCAATCTGGGGTCATCCCGAGCCGGAAAACAGCCAAAAGTCGTATAAATCCGATTCTCAACATATGTCCATTGAGGTTTGATTCATAAGAAATTTTTCAGGTCATCACTCCAATCCACCACGGGATCGATCAACAGGCCGCGACGGAACAGCCTTTTCGCTTGTGTGCAGGAATCGCTCGAAATATATAGGCGTCCGATTGGTTGTGCTGGATGAGTCGATGAACGAACTCGTTGATACCGATTATGTGCCCACCGAAGACGAACCGTTCATGAATGAACGGCAGAGGGCCTACTTCCGCCGAAAGCTTGTAGACTGGAAGGGGGATATCCTGCGCGAGGCGCGCGAAACCCTCGAAATCCTCCAGCAGGAAAATGCCAACCTTCCGGATCTTGCCGATCGTGCATCGTCGGAGACGGACCGCGCCATTGAATTGCGCGCGCGGGACCGCCAGCGCAAGTTGATCTCCAAGATCGACGCCGCGCTGCAGCGGATCGAGGATGGCACCTACGGCTACTGCGAAGAGACGGGCGAGCCCATCGCATTGCGCCGTCTCGATGCGCGGCCGATCGCGACGCTTTCCATCGAGGCGCAGGAGCGTCACGAGCGGCGGGAAAAGGTCTATCGCGACGACTGACCGGTCAGGTCTGACGATCGGGTGGAATGCGAGGCGTCTTGCCGCGGCAGCGGCAGACGCCTTTTTGCGCTGAACGGGCGGTCGCGGACAGGCCGCCACGGAGCCTGTCAGCGACGCGTGCCGCGTATTTCGCCCAGCAGGCGCGTCATCTCGTCCTCCAGAGAATCCCCTTCGTTCGCTTGCCGGGGTACGGAGACTGACGGGGCAGCGACCGGCGGGGCGGAAGGAGCGACCACGGGCGGTGCGGTTCTGGGTGCAACCGGCTCGTTTTGTCCCGGCACGCGGGCGCGGTCCAGCGTTTCCTCCAGTTCGTTCAACAGCGAATCGTCGATATCGGGCGCGGCGGGCGGCATGGGGGAGGTCACGGCGGGCGCGGCCTGAGCCGGCGGGGCGGGACGCGGGGCGACTGCCGGCGCGGGCCTTGCCACGACGGGCTCCGGCGCAGGGCGCTGCGCCACAGGCTGCGGCGGCGGCGCAATGTCTTCCGCCCTCGGCGCGCTGCGCGGAGGGGCCGGCGAGACAGCCGGGGGCTCGCCTGGCTGCGAGGCGTCGCGCGTGACGCTGAGCGCCGGTTCAGCCTGCGGGCGCGGCGACTGTGCAGAAAGGCGGATATTCTGCTCGACCACGACATCGGTGGGCCCGCCGACGAGAATGAGGTGTTCGACATCGTCGCGCCGCACCAGCACCAGGCGCCGCTGGCTGTCGACCGCCGTCGCATCCATTACGGCGAGGCGCGTCTTGCGCGTCCGGCCGCCGGCGACGAAGGTGCCGAATGTCAGGTTGCGGACGATCTTGATGACCAGAAGCACGATGAGAAGAAGGACCAGCGCGCCGATCGTCCACATCATCGCGGGTACATAGCCTGGTCCAGCGATACTCTCGAACCATTCGGTCATGTGTTCTCCTGTCGTCGGTTCTGATCGGTGAAGCCGGATCGCCAATTGCACAATTTATGAACCGGGCCTGCCGGTAATGCAAAGCGCGGAGACGGGTTTTGAGCACCTTTTGTGGGCAGCCGCCGCTTGTCCGGCGTTCGACTTGCGTAATTCGCATGGCGTGGTTATGCCGGAATGCGGGCGAGGCGCCTGATTTGCCGACGCGCAACGAACGGGCGAAGGACCCAATATGGCGAGAAAGACCGGCGACGAATTCCCTGCGGCGCCGATTATAAGCCGACCTTCCGGGCTTGGGGCGGTGACGCGGCTCATCATCTTCACGGTGGTGCTGGCCTTTGCGGCGCTCGGCTTCGTGATCTTCCGCCAGCAACTCGGCGAGCCCTTCCTGCTTGGCCTGCTCGGCGTCCTCGCCATGATCGGCACGGGCTATCTTTTCGCCACCGCGATCGGCTTCATCCAGATCGCGCCGCGCAATGGCGGCGAGGAACTGGCCAAAGCCTTCGTCGATTCCATGGGGCAGGGCCTTCTCGTCACCGATGCGTCGGGAAGCGTGATCTACGCAAACAGCGCCTATGCGCGCATGACGGGCGCGCGCACGCCCGCCGACATCCAGACGGTCGAGGCGCTGCTGGCGGACCGCAGCGAGGCGTCGCCCACCGTGTTCCGTCTTGCCGCCGGCCTGCGCGACGGGCTGTCGGGCGAGGGCGAGTTCCGCCTTGCCCAGTCGGTGCAGCCGGGCGACGAACCGGGCGGCCGCTGGTACAGGCTGCGCGCGCGCGTCTTCCGCGCCCCGGGCCATAAGCAGCCGATCCACGCCTGGCAGATCTACGACATTTCCACCGAGCGCGCGGAACAGGAGCGCTTCTTCCTCGACCTGCAGAAGGCGATCGACCATCTCGATCATGCGCCGGCCGGCTTCTTCGCAGCCGACCCGGACGGGCGCGTCACCTATGTCAATGCCACGCTCGCCGAATGGCTGGGCATCGACCTTGCCAATTTCACGCCGGGCGCGGTTTCGCTGCCGCGGATCGTAGCCGGCGACGGCATGGCGCTGATCCGCGCCGTCAAGGCCGATCCCGGCACGACGCGCGATGCCGTGATCGATCTCGATCTCGCCAATGCCAATGGCGAAGCAATACCGGTGCGCTTCATGCATCGGCTGACAGCGAACCGCGAGGGAGTAGCGGGGCCGACCCGCACCATCGTGCTCAACCGCTCACGCGGCGGCGATGCCACGACGGAGCTGCGCGCCGCCGAGATACGCTTTACGCGCTTCTTCAACTCGACGCCGATGGCGATCGCGGGGGTCGACGGGGAAGGGCGCATCCTGCGCACTAATGCGCCGTTCCTGTCGCTTTTCTCGGCGGTCGTGGACGGCGACGCCGTGGCGCGGGGCCTGCGACTTGAAACGGTGATCCACGAGCGCGACCGCGCCGCCTTCGCGACAGCGCTCGAGCGCGCGCGCCATCGTCGCGCGGACATTCCGCCGATCGACACGGTGCTGCCGACGAACGAGGAGCGGCACATGCGCTTCTACGTCAACGCCGTGGCCGACGAAGCGGGCGAGGGCGAGGAATCGGCCATCGTCTACGCCGTCGAGACGACAGAGCAGAAGGCGCTCGAGGCGCAGATGGCGCAGAGCCAGAAGATGCAGGCCGTCGGCCAGCTCGCGGGCGGCATCGCGCATGATTTCAACAATGTGCTGACGGCCATCATCATGGCGTCGGACCTGCTGCTGACCAATCACCGTCCGTCCGACCCGTCCTTCCCGGACATCATGAATATCAAGCAGAACGCCAACCGGGCGGCCTCGCTCGTGCGGCAGCTGCTCGCCTTCTCGCGCCGGCAGACGCTGCGTCCGGAAGTGCTGAACCTGACCGACGTGCTCGCCGACCTGCGCATGCTCCTGTCGCGCCTCGTGGGCAACGATGTGAAGCTGCGCATCGAGCATGGGCGCGACCTGTGGCAAGTCCGCGCCGATATCGGCCAGTTCGAGCAGGTGGTCGTGAACCTGGCTGTCAATGCGCGTGACGCCATGCCCGATGGCGGCGAACTGGTGATCCGTACGCAGAACATGTCGCTCGAAGAAAGCGCGGCATTGGGGCAGCGTGAACTGGTGCCTGCGGAATATGTCGAGATTGCCGTCTCCGACAGCGGCACGGGCATCGATCCGGAAGTACTGAAGAAAATCTTCGAGCCCTTCTTCACCACGAAGGAGGTCGGCAAGGGCACCGGCCTCGGGCTGTCCATGGTCTATGGCATCGTGCAACAGACAGGCGGCTACATCTTCTGCGAATCCGAGGTCGGTAAGGGCACGACCTTCCGCATCCTGCTGCCGCGCCACATCCCCGCTATTGTCGCGGCACCGGCTGACGGCCATGCCTCGGACGAAGCGAAGGACGCGGCACCTCAGGCGAAGCCGTCCGACCAGAAGCGGGACCTGTCGGGCTCGGCGGTCGTTTTGCTGGTCGAAGACGAGGATGCGGTGCGCATGGGCAGCATCCGCGCGCTGACCTCGCGCGGCTATACCGTCCACGAGGCGTCGTCCGGCGTGGAGGCTCTGGAAGTGTTCCAGGAACTCAACGGCAAGGTGGATATCGTCGTATCGGATGTCGTCATGCCGGAGATGGACGGCCCCAGCCTGCTGCGCGAACTGCGCAAGGTGCAGCCGGATATCCGCTTCATCTTCGTCTCCGGCTATGCCGAAGACGCCTTTGCGAAGAACCTTCCGGCCGATGCCCAGTTCGGCTTCCTGCCAAAGCCGTTTTCGCTCAAGCAGTTGGCCACCATCGTCAAGGAAATGCTGGAAGCTTGATCGCCCGCCCCGCGAGGATGCGGCGGCGGGCCGGCGCCCGCTCATTCAGAGCGGGATGTTGTCGTGCTTCTTCCAGGGGTTGGACAGTTCCTTGTTGCGCAGCATGCGCAGGCCGCGCGCGATGCGGCGGCGGGTCGAATGCGGCATGATCACCTCGTCGATATAGCCGCGTTCGGCGGCGACGAAGGGCGAAAGGAACCGGTCCTCGTAATTCTTCGTGTGGGCCGCGATCTTTTCCGGATCGGCGATGTCCTTGCGATAGATGATCTCCACCGCGCCCTTGGCGCCCATCACGGCGATTTGCGCGGTTGGCCAGGCATAGTTCAGGTCGCCGCGCAGGTGCTTCGACGCCATGACGTCATAGGCGCCGCCGAATGCCTTGCGGGTGATGACGGTGATCTTCGGCACGGTTGCTTCCGCATAGGCAAAGAGCAGCTTGGCGCCGTGCTTGATCAGGCCGCCATATTCCTGCGCCGTGCCGGGCAGGAAGCCGGGCACGTCCACGAAGGTGACGATGGGGATGCCGAAGCAGTCGCAGAAGCGCACGAAACGCGCGGCCTTGCGGCTGGCATCGGAGTCCAGCACGCCGGCCAGCACCATGGGCTGGTTGGCGACGAAGCCGACCGTGCGGCCCTCGACGCGGCCGAAGCCGGTGACGATGTTCTTCGCGAAGCTCGCCTGGATCTCGAAGAAGTCGCCCTCATCGATCGTCTTCAGGATCAGCTCACGAATGTCGTAGGGCTTGTTGGCGTTGTCCGGCACGAGGCGGTCGAGCGACGGGTCGCTCTCGTCCACCGGCTGGTAGCACTCGATCTCGGGGAGTTCGGCGGTGTTCGACGCTGGCAGCAGATCGATGAGCCGGCGCATCTGCAGCAGCGCCTCGACATCGTTGTCATAGGCGCCGTCGGCAATCGACGACTTCACCGTGTGGATGGAGGCGCCGCCGAGCTGCTCCGCGGTCACCGTCTCGTTGGTTACCGTCTTCACCACGTCCGGGCCGGTGACGAACATGTAGGACGTGTCGCGCACCATGAAGATGAAATCGGTCATGGCAGGCGAATAGACGTCGCCGCCGGCGCAAGGACCCATGATGACGGAAATCTGCGGGATGACGCCCGACGACAGCACGTTGCGCTGGAAAATCTCGGCATAGCCGCCGAGCGCGGCGACGCCCTCCTGGATGCGCGCGCCGCCGGCATCGTAGAGGCCGATGATCGGCGCGCGGTTCTTGAGTGCCATTTCCTGCACCTTCACCACCTTCTCGGCATGCGCCTCGGAAAGCGAGCCGCCGAAGACGGTGAAGTCCTTGGCGAAGACGAAGACGGTGCGGCCGTTGACCGTGCCCCAGCCGGTGACGACCCCGTCGCCGGCATATTTGGTCTTTTCCATGCCGAAATCCGTCGAGCGATGCTCGACGAACATGTCGAATTCTTCGAATGAACCTTCGTCGAGGAAGATCGCGATGCGCTCGCGCGCGGTCAGCTTGCCTCTGCCGTGCTGGGCCTCGATGCGCGCGGGGCCGCCGCCGGCCCGGGCGATTTCGCGGCGGCGTTCGAGTTCAAGCAGCACGTCGTTCATGGCGTTCCTCCCGGTAAGCGCTTAGGCGGCTGCTTGTTAGCACGTGCAACAGCGGGCGCAAGCGCCCGCCGCCGCGATGAACCAGGCTTACCAGACGCCCGTATTGGGCATCGAGGCCCAGGGCTCGGCCTTGGGCAGGGCGTCGCCCTTCTGGAGGATTTCGATCGAAATATTGTCGGGTGAGCGAACGAAAGCCATGCGACCGTCGCGGGGCGGGCGGTTGATGGTGACGCCGGCATCCATCAGGCGCTGGCAGGTCGCGTAGATGTCGTCCACCTGATAGGCCAGATGGCCGAAATTGCGCCCGCCCGCATATTCTTCCGGATCCCAGTTGTAGGTCAGTTCGAGCAGCGGCGCCTGGTTGTTGATGCCGGTTTGCTCGTCCTCGGGCGCGGCAAGGAAGATCAGGGTGAAGCGCCCTTCCTGGCTCTCCATGCGGCGGACTTCCTTCAGCCCGAACTTGTTGCAATAGAAGTCCAGCGATTTGTCGACGTCGGTGACGCGGACCATGGTGTGCAGATAGCGCATCGGGCTGTCCTGTGGCTGTTGTTGAGGGCTTTCAGTAGATACGGCGCTGCTTCGCCGGCGGCAACCCGCACCAAAAGCTGGACATGACATGTTGAAAGTTGGCCTGCCGCTCTTGCGGGAGCAGGCAGCGCAAGTGTTATCCTTGCGTCAAGAATCATTTGTGCGATTCATGGAAGGTGCGTTCGCATGGGGGACAACTCCTCTTCGGAGGGCCGCGTTGGGATTGGGGGACTGTCGTTGCGGCAGGACGAAGCCGATGCGGACACCCTTATCGAGGTGTCAGGCGCCATCAAGTGGTTTGACGTCGCCAAGGGGTATGGGTTCATCCTGCCCGACGATCCGTCGCTCGGCGATGTCCTGATCCATGTGACGTGCCTGCGCCGCGACGGCTACCAGACCGCGCTGGAGGGCTCCCGAATCGACTGCCTCGCGCGGCAAGGCGATCGTGGCTACCAGACCTTCAGGGTCATCTCCATGGATGCGAGCACGGCCACGCATCCGGCAGAAACCGAGCAGCGCACCCATGTGCATGTCGTGCCGGAGAGCGGGCTGGAGCGTGCGCTGGTCAAGTGGTTCAATCGCACCAAGGGTTTCGGATTCCTGACGCGCGGTGAGGGTACCGAGGACATCTTCGTCCATATGGAGACGCTGCGGCGCTATGGCGTCACGGAACTGCGGCCGGGGCAGGTGGTTCTGGTCCGGTTCGGCCGTGGCGACAAGGGCCTTATGGCTGCCGAAATTCACCCCGATATCGGGACGCTGCCGGTTTCGCACTAGGCGATCATGGGACCGCTCACCGGCATTGCGGGGCACCGATGAAGCAAACAGCCCGAGCGATTTTCATTGTCATTGCGACGATGGCCGCGTCTCAGACCGCGGCCCTCGGTCAGGTTTCTGTTGGTGAGGGTCGCCCGATGACGCTTCCGCTGGATGCTACACCGCTGATCGTGACCACGGCGGATGGCGACAAGCGCTTCTGGATCGAGGTTGCCGACGAAGAGCATGAGCGCTCGGCGGGCCTCATGTTCCGTGAAGGGATGCCGGACGATCGCGGGATGCTGTTCGTGTTCCAGAACACCCAGCGCCTTGCCTTCTGGATGAAGAACACGCCGATGCCGCTCGACCTTATCTATCTCGACGAGCAGGGCGTCGTCGGCGCGATCCTGGCTGGCCAGCCCTTCTCCGAAGCGCCGCTCTCGCCGCCTTTCGCCGCGCGTTTCGTGCTGGAGCTCAAGGCGGGCACCGCTGCGAAGAACGGCATTGCCGTGGGCGACCGGATGCGGCATCCCGAGATCAGCCGAATTTCCAGTCGCAAATAAGCAGATAGCGCGATGCAGCATTTCAGCCATCAGGGGTTCGAGCTTGCCTTTATCGACGAGGGGGGAGGCGATCCGATCCTGCTCGTCCACGGCTTCGCCTCGAACATCAAGATCAACTGGGTCAATCCGGGCTGGGTGCAGACGCTGACCGGCGCGGGTTACCGCGTGGTCGCTTTCGACCATCGCGGGCATGGCAAATCATCGCCGAGCTACGATCCGGCCGACTATACGCCCACCCTGATGGCCGGCGACGCGGCAGCCCTGCTCGACCATCTGGACATCGGGCGGGCGCATGTCTTCGGCTACTCGATGGGCGCGCGCGTTTCCGCCTTCATGGCTCTCGAGCATCCTGGAAAGGTCGCTTCGCTGATCCTGGGCGGGCTGGGGCAGGGGCTCATGGACGGGGTTGGCGACTGGGATCCGATCGCAGAGGCGCTGGTTGCGGAAGATGCGGCCGGCGTCACCCATCCGCGCGGAAAGATGTTCCGCACCTTCGCCGACCAGACGCGTAGCGACAGGCTCGCGCTCGCCGCCTGCATCGAACGCTCGCGGGCCAATCTGGCGCCGGAGACGCTTGCGGCCATCGGCCAGCCGGTGCTGGTCGCTGTCGGAACGCGCGACGATATCGGAGGGCCGGCCGAGCCGCTGGCGCGCGTGTTTCCACATGGCGAGGCTTTCGACATCGAGGGTCGCGACCATATGCTGTCGGTGGGCGACCGCACCTTCAAGGCGCGCGTGCTTGAATTCCTGGAAGCGCATCCCTTGTAGCTACGGGGTCTCCCGCAGCCAGCCGGTTTCATAGGCGACCGTATCGACCCCGGCGAGGCGTCGCGACGTCTCGATCGCCCGCTCAAGTCCGGCTTGGAGAATGCGCGAGCGGCGCACGCCCCGCTCGGGCCAGAAGGCGCGGACATTGAGCGTGCCGGTGGCACGGTCGGCCTTCATGTCGATGCGGCCGATCAGCCTGTCGCCGCGCAGGACGGGGAAAACATAGTAGCCGAACTGGCGCTTCGCCTCGGGCACGAAAACCTCGATGCGATAGCTGAAGCCGAACAGCCGCTCGCCGCGCTTGCGGTCGCGCAGCAGCGGGTCGAACGGCGACAGGATCCTGACGCCCGATGGCACCGGATGGTCCGACAATGCGGTATCGGCAACGCCGGGCAGCGCGAAGGCGTGCCGATTGGCGCCGTCCTGTCCCTCGACGAGCACCGTTTCAAGATCGCCGTTATTTCGCGACAGCCATTCCTCCACTTCCGGCGGTGTCAGCAGGCCCCAGAAGCCGGCGATTTCGCCGCGCGTGGCGAAGCCCAGCCGGGCAAGCGCCTGCCGGCAGGCCCAGTCCACGAAGGCGTCGTGGCTGACCTCGGCGTCGAAATGCTGGCGCGGAATGACGCGCTCGGCAAGGTCATAGACCTTCTGGAAGCCGACGCGCCGGGTGATGGCGAATTCGCCGGTGCGCCAGAGAAATTCGAGCGCTGCCTTGGACGGATGCCAGTCCCACCAGCCGGTCGATGGCTTGTCGCCCTCGAAATCGCGCGTGAGCACAGGGCCATGCTCCGTGACATGGTCCCGAATGCGGGCCAGATCGTCGTCGAACCCGTCATGGCCGAAATGCGACTTCCAGCGCTCGCGCAGGCGGAGCTTCTGCCGCGCGAAGCGGTGGCGCCAGTAGGGGAAGAAAGTGGTGGGAATGACGGAGGCGTCATGCGTCCAGTTCTCGAAGAGGGTTCGGTCCCTTTCGACCAGGCGCGACAGCATGGGCGGACGATAGCTGCGCTGGCGCGCATGCAGGATTTGGTGGTGCGCTCGCTCGACGATGTTGATGCTGTCCACCTGCACGAAGCCCAGTGCGGTGATCCTGTCGATGAGCGCTGGATGCGGCGCCGAGCGGTCCGGCGCGCCAAGCCCTTGCAAGGATATCAGGTGGCGGCGGGCGAGGCGGTTCGGAATCGTCTTCATGAGATGGTTTTCGACGCCGCGGCGCAGGCTGTCCACCCGAAAAGGCACGGCGTCGCGGTTCTGCTGACCCCGGCTGTCAGGAACCCCTGAACACCGGTTTGCGCCGGTCGCGGAAGGCCGCACGTCCTTCGGCATAGTCTTCGCTGCGAAGGGCGATCTGCGCGCGCCGCTCCGCATCGTTGCGATCGTGGTGGCTGCCGGACAGAGCAGCGCGGATGGAAGCCCGCGAGGCCGCCACCGACAAAGGCGCGTTCTGCGCGATCGTCAGGGCGAGTTCGGTCGCCCGCTGGTCGAGCCTTTCGAAAGATGCGATTTCGGCCAGGAAGCCGATGTCGAACGCCCGTGCCGCATCGATACGCTCGCCGCCGAAGGTCAACAGTCTGGCCATTTGCGGCCCGCAGCTCTGGACGATATCGCGCATCGCTTCGACCGGGTAGGCGAGCCCCAGCCGCGCCGCCGGCACGGAAAACTGCGTCTCCGGCGATGCAAGCCGGATGTCGCATGCTGCCGCAATGCCGAATCCGCCGCCGAAGCAGATGCCCTTGATCGCCGCGATCGTCGGGACCCCGCAATCGCGTATGGCGGCAAAGGCAGTCGGGCTCTCGGCGACGCTTTCCGGCTCCGTGGCATCCGTCCGGATCGAATCGAACTCCGCAATATCCGCCCCGGCGCAAAAGTCTCTGCCGGCGCCACTGATCACGATGACGCGAGCACGTCGCGCCGCAGCCTCGACACGCTCGGTCAGGAGCGTCCATAGGGCTTGCGTCAGCGCGTTCTTCTTGCCCGGCCGATTGAGGACGATATGCGCGACTCCATCCGCGACACGCAGGTCGATGCCGTCACTTGAAAGGGTCGAATCGCGTTCCATCTATTTTCATTGAGCCGGGGTTAAGGAAAATGCGTTTCAACTGGCGGCCATTCTGAAGTAAGGATGACGCTTGGCGTCATGCCGGGGACAGGACGGCTGCCGCCTCCCGGCTAGCGCATTTAGTGGAAGGAAGTCGATGATGTCGAGCCAGAATGCTGTGCGGTCAGGACGGCTGCAACCGCTCGATCCGATCTGGAATGCCGTGCAGGACGAGGCGCGGGGAATCCTTGCGCAGGACCCGCTCCTGTCCGCCTTCATCTACTCCACAATCCTGAACCAGTCTTCGCTGGAAGAGGCGGTGATCCACCGACTTTCCGAGCGCCTTGGCCATGCCGATCTCGGTTCGGACCTGCTGCGCCAGACCTTCCTGGAAATGCATCGCGCTACGCCGCAATGGAGTGCGGTGGTGCGCACCGATATTCAGGCCTATTACGATCGCGACCCTGCCTGCGACCGCTTCCTGATGCCGGTTCTCTATTTCAAGGGGTTCCATGCAATCCAGACCCACCGGCTCGCGCACTGGCTGTGGACGAACGGCCGCAAGGATTTCGCCCTCTACCTGCAGAGCCGTTCCTCTGCGGTGTTCCAGGTCGATATCCACCCGGCGGCGCGGATGGGGAAGGGGATTTTCATCGACCATGCCACCGGCGTGGTGATCGGCGAGACGGCCGTGGTCGAGGACAATGTTTCCATGCTCCACGCGGTCACCCTCGGCGGCACGGGCAAGGAGAATGACGACCGGCACCCCAAGATCCGCCACGGCGTGCTGATCGGCGCCGGCGCCAAGATCCTCGGCAATATCGAGATCGGGCATTGCAGCAAGGTGGCGGCCGGTTCGGTCGTGCTCCGCTCCGTGCCCAGCAACAGGACCGTTGCCGGCGTTCCCGCCCGCATCGTCGGCGAAGCCGGATGCGATGAACCTTCGCGGGCCATGGACCAATTGCTCGGACATCAGAGCGAATAGCCGGACCTCGCTGTCCATCCCTTCGGGGGTTTACAGTGAAGCCGGACGCATGCCAGAAGCCGGACCGACAAACCGGAGATGCCGAATTGAAGCCCGAAGAAATCCGCAAGCTGGACGCCTACTTCAAGCGCACGTTCAATAATCCGACGCTTCAGGTGAAGGCGCGCCCGCGCAAGGACGATTCCTGCGAGCTCTATGTCGGCGACGAATTCCTCGGCATCATCTTCAAGGATGATGATGACGGCGAGCTTTCGTACAATTTCTCGATGGCGATCCTGGACGTCGACCTCGACTGACGCCTTGCCGGTTTCTTACCGGGCTGCCTGGATGAAACCGGCCACCCGCTTGCGGATGGCGTCGTCGAGCGCCTTCCACTCGCCGAGGAACCGGGCCGGGAACCGATAGGTCAGGCTCAGCCCGTCCGCGAAATGAACGTCGCGCTCGCAACCGGCAAGCGACTCGGCTGCCGCCTGTCCGGTCAGGCAGCGCGCGACATAGGTTTCGCCTGTCGATGCGGGGCCGACCATCAGTTCCTCATTCGCATAGCCTGCCGCTTCGCTGAAGCGATAGGCCTGCAACCCGGCGGGGCCGGGGGTCGGGGTCGGCTCGACCAGGCGGCGATAGATCGGCTCCAGCCGCCCGCTCATGTCGCGCGACATCATGCGCGGTTCGATCGACACGAAGACGATATTGCGCCGGCCGTCGCGATTGTTGAAGTCGTCGCGCGCCGGCTGGCTATAACCGTCCAGCGACGGCCAGCGAAAATACAGGTCCAGCCGATGCGCTTCGCCCGGCTGTCGGGCTTTCTCGAAGCGGATGACGTTGGCCGGGACGGAAAGCACATTGTTGCCGATGACGATCTCGCGATGCGCCGGATCGTCGCTGTGCCCGTCCATGGCGATCGATGCGCCGATGGTCTTTCCTGCGACGCTGATAAGGATCGAGGCCGCCGCCAATGCGGCAAAGACATAAAAGACGCGCATCACGAAGCGGGAATCGATGAATTCCTGCGAGTCGGACTGCACTTCGTTTATGGTGGGATTCGCCAAGCTTCCGCTCCTGATACCGCAGCAAATTGGGCTCAACATGGTAAATGACGCCTTAATGCGGATCGTTTAGCCTCAGCCAGCGCAAGGAACATGCAATGCCGATCTACCAACTTGACGGAATCCAGCCGGAATTCACCGACCGCGAAAGCGTCTGGCTTGCGCCCGATGCGACCCTGATCGGGCGCATCCGCCTCGGCCGGGATGTGGGCGTATGGTTCGGCACCGTCCTGCGCGGCGATAATGAGCTGATCGACATCGGCGACGGCACCAACCTGCAGGAGCAGGTGATCATGCATACCGATCTCGGATTTCCCCTCACGGTGGGCAAGGGCTGCACGATCGGCCACCGCGCGCTGCTGCATGGCTGCACGATCGGCGACAATTCGCTGGTGGGCATGGGCGCCATCGTGCTCAACGGCGCGAAGATCGGCAATAACTGTCTCGTCGGCGCAGGCGCGCTGGTGACGGAGGGCAAGGAGTTTCCCGATGGCTCGCTGATCGTCGGTGCGCCGGCCAAGGCAATCCGCACCCTCGACGACAAGGCGATCCAGGGCCTGCGCGCCTCGGCCGAACTCTACGTCGCCAATGGAAGACGCTTCCGCAAGGGATTGGCAGCCGTCTGAAAAGGCGGAGCCGGCCCTCGGGGAAAGGCCGGCTCCTCGATCCGGTCGTGGGGACGGGGAGGTGGGGGACTCGACCGGGTCGTTCCACGCGGCGACCCGTCAGGCCGTCGCAATACTGGGGGCACCCCGAGGGGCACCCGATATCAGCGCACCGAGCCGACCAGGATGTTGCGGTCGTCCTCGATGGCCACCCACACGCCCGCATGTTCGGTCGATTGGCGCTTGAGATACTGGTACTCGGTCTCGTGCCAGGGCAGGACGCGCGGCTCGAGATTGTCGAGGATGAAGTCGCCGAGGCTGGTGCGCACCGTCAGCACGGCATGGCCGTCGCCATTGGGCTGGCGCACTACGGTGACCATGAGATTGCCGAGCGGCACGCCGCGCTCATTGAGGAGGCGGCGCTTCTCAAGCGCGTAGTCCTCGCAGTCGCCCATGCCTTTCACCGGATAGGACCAGCGCTCCTCCACACCCCAGATTTCCATGTCGGTGCGCGGGGCGACGGCGCCATTCACGGCATTGTTGACGGCGATGATCTGCGCCCACAATTCACGCGACAGTTCGACCGGCCGCTTGGCACCCGGCGTGGCCGTGCATTCGGAAGCGCGCTGCTGGCAGAATTCATAATGGCCGACGGGCTGCGAGGTGCGGCCGGCCTGTTGCATGAAAGCCTGGGCCGATGCCGCTGTTCCGAAAACCAGCGTTGCTGCGACCGTGGCGAAAACTGTGATCCCCATCGCAATTTTCATTTGTGTCTCCCCGTTATGAAGACACAATCGCAGATGCGGATTTATTTGACGCAAAGCATGGAAGTAAACTACAATTCAAATATCAATCAAAAGCAATTCTACTTAGAATAAAAATTGAATATGATTTGAATCAATGTCGAAAGGCTTCGTTAGGCATCCGGTTTCGGTGCCTTCAGAAGCTGCTCGACCGCTCCCAGCCTTTCGGTAAGCGCGATGATCTGCTGGTGCACCGCAACGATCTCGCTGTGTCTCAGCGCGTCCATCTTCTCATGCAGGGCCATGATCTCGATTTCAGCCTTCAGGTTGACTTCGTAGTCGTGCACGGCGTCGATCCTGTCGCGGGCGGCCTGCCGGTTCTGCGACATCATGATGATCGGCGCCTGGATGGCGGCCAGCATGGACAGGACCAGATTGAGGAAGACGAAGGGGTAGGGGTCGAATGTCTCGCCTCCCAGCAGCCAGGCATTGCCGATGGTCCATAGCAGGAGCAGGAGGATGAAGCCGGCGATGAAGCTCCACGAGCCGCCGACCCGCGCAATCGCATCAGCCAACCGGCCTCCCGCGCCACCCTCGGCCTGATAGTCCACGGTTCGGTTCTTCGACAGCGGCTTACGCTTTATGGCGCTCTCGAGCACGCGCCTTTCAATGTCCTGAAGGGTCGTCGCGCCGCTCAGCCAGCGCTCCGCCAGTTCATCGACCGTTTTCGCCATGACCAACTCCTGCTTGCCGCAACCCCGCCGCAGCAGATTATAGTCGGTTGCAGCGTTACGGGAGACAGCGATGACCTCATTCGAAGCGATCAGGGTGCGCGCCGCCGCAAGAAAGGGCGGGGAGGCCGTGCTTGCGGGGCTTCTGGGTCCGGCAGCCGACAATGCCGCGGTGGCACACCTCCCCGACGATCGCATTCTTTCCATCATGGCCCAACGCATCTTCTCCGCCGGTTTCGTCTGGAGCGTGATCGAGCGGAAATGGCCCGATTTCGAGGAAGCCTTCCTGCAATTCGAGCCGAAGCGCCTCATCTTCCAGCCGGACGATTTCTGGCACGATCTGGCCGGCGATACGCGTATCGTGCGCAATCCGCAGAAGATACGCGCGGTCCGCGAGAATGCGGAATTCGTCGCGCGCATGTCGGCGGAACATGATGGTTTCGGCCGTTTCCTCGCGCAGTGGCCAGCCGACGACCAGGTCGGACTCGTGGCCTATCTGTCGAAACTTGGCAGCCGACTCGGCGGCAATACCGGCGCCTATTTCCTGCGCTGGGTCGGTTGGGACACATTCATCCTGTCGACCGACATGGTCGCAGCGCTGCGCGATGCCGGCCTCGATATCGCCGAAACGCCGACCTCGAAGCGCGACCTCGCCAAGGTGCAATGGCAGCTGAACGAGTGGCGGCGGGAGTCGGGGCTTTCCTATTCGCATCTGTCGCGCATCCTCTCGCTTTCGATCGGCGAGAACCGCACGCCGGACGAGTTGCGACGCTATATGGGAGAGTAGTTGCAGCCGCGCGGCTTGCAGGCTAGCAACGCATTCACGACCGATTGCACTTCCGGAGCATCTGTGACCGATATAATCCGCATCGCCGTTGCCCAGCTCAACCCGATCGTCGGCGACATCGCCGGAAATCTCGCCAAGGCGCGCGAAGCGCGCGCCGATGCCGCCCGTCAGGGTGCGGACCTCATCCTGTACACAGAACTGTTCCTGGCCGGCTATCCGCCCGAGGATCTGGTGCTCAAGCCAGCCTTTCTGGCCGCTTGCGAGCGCGCCGCGCTGGAGCTCGCCGCCGATACGGCCGATGGCGGGCCGGGATTGATCGTCGGCGTGCCGCTGAAGCGCAAGTCAGGCGTCCACAATGCGGTGATCGTGGCCGATGGCGGCAAGGTGCTGGCCGAACGCTACAAGCTCGACCTGCCGAACTATGGCGAGTTCGACGAGAAGCGCGTGTTCCAGCCGGGGCCGGACATGCCGGGACCGGTCAGTTTCCGGGGTGTGCGGCTGGGCATTCCGATCTGCGAGGACATCTGGGGCGAGCTCGGCGTCTGCGAGACGCTGGCCGAGGCGGGTGCCGAAATCCTGCTCGTGCCCAACGGTTCGCCCTACTACCGGGGCAAGGTGGATGTGCGCCAGCAGATCGCCATCGTGCAGGTCATCGAAAGCAACCTGCCGCTGCTCTATGCCAACCAGCTCGGCGGACAGGATGAGCTCGTCTTCGACGGCGCATCCTTCGCCATCCAGGCCGACCGGTCGCTGGCCTTCCAGATGTCGCAATTCGAGGAGGCGCTTGCCGTCACCACATGGAAGCGGGAGGAGCATGGCTGGCGCTGCACCAAGGGGCCGATGTCGGTCATCCCCGAGAAGGAGGAGGCCGACTATCGGGCCTGCATGCTCGGCCTGCGCGACTATGTGAACAAGAATGGCTTCAAGGACGTGGTGCTCGGCCTTTCGGGCGGCATCGATTCGGCGATCTGCGCCGCACTTGCCGTCGATGCGCTGGGCGAGGAGCGGCTGCACGCCGTGATGATGCCCTATCGCTACACGTCAGGCGAATCGCTGAAGGATGCCGAGGATTGCGCACGGGCGTTGGGATGCCGCTACGACATCGTGCCGATCTCCGCGCCCGTGGAGGGTTTCATGACGGCGCTTGCGCCGATGTTCCAAGGCACGACGGAAGGGACGACGGAAGAAAACCTCCAGAGCCGCGCGCGCGGCACGATCCTGATGGGCATCTCCAACAAGTTCGGCTCGATGGTCGTGACGACGGGCAACAAGTCGGAAATGTCGGTCGGCTACGCCACGCTCTATGGCGACATGAATGGCGGCTTCAATCCGATCAAGGACATCTACAAGATGCAGGTTTATGCGTTGTCGGCATGGCGCAACGACCATGTGCCGCCGGGCGCGCTCGGTCCCTCGGGCGAGGTCATTCCGCGCAACATCATCGACAAGGCACCGTCGGCCGAACTGCGCGAGAATCAGACCGACCAAGATTCGCTGCCGCCTTATCCGGTGCTGGACGACATTCTCGAATGTCTCGTCGAGAACGAGATGAGCGTGGAGGAAATCGTGGCGCGCGGTCATCCGCGCGAGACGGTGACGCGCGTCGAGCACCTGCTCTACATCGCAGAGTACAAGCGCCGGCAGGCTGCGCCGGGCGTGAAGATCACCAAGAAGAATTTCGGCCGCGACCGCCGCTATCCGATCACCAACAGGTTTCGTGACCGGGGGTGAGCTGGCTTATTCGGCCGCTTCCTGCGCTGGCGCAATCCCCAACCATGCCCGGCAATCGGCAAGCGCCCGCGATGTGATTGCGTGGCGCTTGGCAACAGTCTTGTCCTTGCCGCGCAGGCGGCGGCCTTCCACTTTCGGCGCCTCGACGGGCGGGAAGAGGCCGAAATTGATATTCATCGGCTGGAAGGAACGTTTGCCGGGCTCGTCGTCCGACACGATGTGCCCACCGGTAATGTGTCCCAGCAACGCGCCAAAGGCGGTGGTGGCAGGTGGGGCGGAGAGGAAATTTCCGAGACGTTGCGCGGCCGCAAACCGTCCGGCCAGAAGGCCGATTGCCGCGCTCTCCACATAGCCCTCGCAGCCGGTGATCTGGCCGGCAAAGCGCAGGCCCGGGCGCGACTTCAGTTGCAGCGAGTCATCGAGAAGCGTTGGCGAGTTGATGTAGGTGTTGCGGTGCAGGCCGCCGAGACGGGCGAAATCGGCGTTCTCCAGCCCCGGTATCATGCGGAAGATGCGCACCTGCTCGCCATGCTTCAGCTTGGTCTGAAAGCCGACCATGTTGTAGAGCGTGCCCAGCGCATTGTCCTGCCTGAGCTGGACGACTGCGTAAGCCTTGACTGACGGATTATGCGCATTGGTGAGGCCCATGGGCTTCATCGGGCCGTGGCGCAGCGTCTCCACGCCGCGTTCGGCCATGATCTCGATGGGCAGGCAGCCGTCGAAATAGGGCGTGCCCTCCCATTCCTTGAACTCCGTCTTGCCGCCCGCGATCAGCGCCGCGACGAAGGCGAGGTACTGGTCCTTGTCCATCGGGCAGTTGATATAGTCCTTGCCGGTGCCGCCGGGCCCGACCTTGTCGTAGCGCGACTGGAACCAGGCGGTATCCATGTCGATCGTGTCGAAATGCACGATGGGTGCGATGGCGTCGAAGAAGGCCAGCGCATCCGCGCCGGTTTCCCGCGCGATCGCGGCGGCGAGCGATGGCGCAGTGAGGGGGCCGGTGGCGATGATCGCCTGGTCCCAGTCGGCGGGCGGCAGGCCGGACACTTCCTCGCGCATGATGGTGACCAGCGGATGCGCCTCGAGCTTCTCCGTCACGGCATCGGAGAAGCCGTCGCGGTCGACGGCCAGCGCCCCGCCTGCGGGTACCTGATTGGCGTCGCCGCAGGCCATGATGAGCGAGTTCGCCAGCCGCATCTCGGCATGAAGCAGGCCAACCGCATTTGACTGCGCGTCGTCGGAGCGGAAGGAATTGGAACAGACGAGTTCCGCCAGCCCCTCGGTCTTGTGGGCGTCGGTGCCGCGCACTGGCCGCATCTCGTGCAGGATCACGGGAACGCCGGCCTGGGCGATCTGCCAGGCGGCTTCGGAACCGGCGAGACCACCGCCGACGACATGGACAGGCTTGTTGCTCATGCGGCGGGACATAGGCCCCGCCGCGGCAAGTTGCAATCCGCTCTTGGTTCAGGATTTTGCGCCGGCGGCGTCGAGCGCGGCCATGTCTTCCTTGTCGAGCTGAAGGCTCGCGGCCTTTATCAGGCTTTCAAGCTGGGCAAGCGAGGTGGCGCTGGCGATCGGGGCGGTGATGCCGCGGCTCTGGCGCACCCATGCGATGGCTACCTCCGCCTGCGCCGCGCCATGCTTCTGCGCAACCGCATCCAGTGCGCCGAGGATCGCGAAACCGCGTGCGTTGAGGAACTTGTCCATCGCGCTGCCGCGCGCGCTTTTGCCCTTGTCGTCCGCGTTGCGATATTTCCCCGAGAGGAAGCCGCTCGCCAGCGCATAATAGGAAATCACGCCGATATCCTCGGTGAGCACCAGATCGCGCAAGGGTCCTTCGAAAGAGGCGCGGTTGTAGAGATTGTATTCGGGCTGGAGAACGGAATAATGCGGCAAGCCGTTCGCGTCGGCAGCCTTGAGCGCGGCTTTCAGCAGTTCTGCATCGTAGTTGGAACAGCCGATGGCGCGGACCTTTCCGGCCTTGATGAGCTTGTCATATGCACCCAGCGTTTCCTCATGGCTGACCGTCGGGTCGGGCCAGTGCGAGAAATAGAGGTCGATATGGTCGGTCTGGAGGCGCCGCAGGGAATCTTCCACCGCCCTGGAGATATAGGCCGCGGAAAGATCCTTCCTGCCGGAACCCATATCCGAGCCGACCTTGGTGATTAGCACGATCCTGTCGCGGTTCTTCCGCGATGCCAGCCACTCGCCGATGATCGTCTCGGATTCGCCGCCTACATGGCCGGGAATCCAGCGCGAATAGGCATCGGCCGTATCCACGGCATTGAGGCCGGCATCGACGAACCGGTCCAGCAGATCGAATGAGGTCTTCTTGTCGGCCGTCCAGCCAAAGACGTTTCCGCCCAGAACCAGCGGGGCGATCGTGAGGCCGCTTCGGCCGAGCTTGCGCATTTCCATCGGGATGTTCTCCATTCAGCAGGGAGAACTTAATGAGCGCGGGCGCAACCACAAGACGGCTAGCGCGCAAAGGCGATGAAACACAGCCCCGAAAAAGCAACACCCGCCGGGGGAGGAGGTCCGGCGGGTGTCGTTTGGGCTACCGACAATCGGGAGGAGGTGAAAGTCGGCGCTATTCGCCGGAGCCTGGGAGGAGGATGGCTCCGACGAAATCTCTTGAATTCGTTATCAGACCGCCTTGCGGGCGACGTGCGGGATGTCGCCGCGGGCCAGGCCCAGGTCGTTGAGTTCGCGGGTCGAAAGGCGGTTCAGCTCATTCACGGTTTCCCGGTAGCGACGCCAGTTGCGGTAATTGCGGATCAGGTTCATCTCAGTTCTCGTGACTTCGTTGTTTTTCCGTTGTTGTGATCAGTAGATAGTTTGAACTCCGACCATTTTAAAGAGCGATGTGTGCATAGCAGCAATGCATTTGTGCATTGCAACATTAATGCGCCTTTCCAGCGTCTGGTGGAAAAAGAGGGCGCCTCGGCGAAGCTTTCCGACAAATCGATTCCGCGCTAGAAGACCCGTCGAGGGAGATGCGCATGGTTGGGTATGCAAGCGCGGTCACGAAGGACATTGCCCGGTGGCATTCGTCCGGCCTGATCGATCAGACGACGGCGGAGGCGCTGAGGCGCGATGTCGCGCAGAATGCGAGGCAGGGTTTCAGCTTCGGGACTGTCCTGACCATTCTGGCCGCGGTGCTTCTGGCTGCCGCATTGCTGCTGCTCGTCGCGGCCAATTGGGAGGCTTTTCCGCGCCTTGCCCGCGTCGGCATGATCTTCGGCGTCATCTTGGCCGGCTATGTCGGCGGGGCCGTGGCCGGCAGGCGCGGCAGCGCGGCCTTGTCCGAACTGCTCTTCATCCTTGCGGCCACCGCCTTCGGTGGCGGTATCGCCCTGGTGGCGCAGATGTATCATCTGAGCGGCGAGGAGGCCGATGCGATCCTTATCTGGTGCCTGGGAACGCTTGCGGCAGCGGCTGCACTGCGTTCGCCCGCGCTGACGATCGGCGCGGTTCTGCTGGCCGGCACCTGGCTCATCATGACGATGGATGGCCTCGGCTGGCGGGCAGGGCGGGAGATCCCCCTGTCATACCTGCTTCTGGCCGCCGTCATGTGGGGCGTGTCGCTGTGGACGCAAAGCGCGACGGCGCGGCATCTGATCCTGCTCTCCCTGATGGGTTTCGCGATCATCCACCATATCGACACCGACACGCTCGTGGCGCCGATCGGCCTGACCATCGTTTCGATCGCATTCTTTGCATGGTGCCTGCTGCAGCCGGTCGAATCCGAGCGGTGGCTGAAGCTGAACGAGGGCGGCACGGTGCAGGGGCTGCTCGGCTTCATCGTCGGCATGTCGGCCATCCAATTCGCGCTCTATGAGGAACCCGAATTCATCTATGTGGCGATTGTCGTCTTCGCCGGCGTCGTCGGGGCGCTGCTGCTGGGCGGCCGCGACAACCGTCTGCTGCGTGTGCTGGCCTATGCTGCTTTCGTCTATGAAATCTGCTTCGTCTATGTCGTGCTGGTGGGATCCATGCTCGGCACGGCCGGCTTCTTCCTCATTGCCGGCCTCGTACTGGGCCTGCTGGCCTGGCTGATCCGGCGCGTCGAACGCCGCTTCGCTGCAAATGCGGGAGCAACGGCATGAACCATACACGCTGGCTCATCCCCATCGCATTGGTCGTCGCTCTGGCGCAGATCGGCTTTCTGGCCTCGATGATCGCGGGGCGCGCGGCCATCCTGCGCAATGGCACAGAGGTCACGCTGGCCGTGGAGCCGGTAGACCCACGCGACCTGCTGCGCGGCGACTATGTGACGATTTCCTACAATATCTCGTCGCTGCCCAGCAGCATCTTCGTGCCGTCGGAGGCGGAAGATCGCTCCCTCTATGCGGTCGCCGTGCGGCTCAGCCGCGATGAGGACGGAATCTGGCAGGCGGTCGCCGCGCAATATGGAGACGCAATGGCTGCACCGGCGGGCGAGGGCGAGGTCGATATTCTCGGCACGACCTATACGGCGCCGGGCGAAAACGTCGCCAATGTGCGGATGCGTTACGGGATCGAGCGGTTCTACGTGCCGGAAGGCGAGGGGAAGCCGATAGAGGAGGGGGTCCGCGAGCGTAATTTCACCATGCGCGTTGCCGTTTCCGAAGGCGGCACGGCCCAGATCAAGGCGCTTTACGAAAACGACAGGCTCATATTCGCCGAACCACTCTACTAAGAGTGCTGTGGGCTGTTCGATTCCTACGGAATCAGGCCAAAAAAACGCCGTGTTTACCCCCGATTTCCCTTTGAACCCCAGGGGGCCGATGATATACAGCCTCGCGCTTCAGCGGGCATTTGGCCTGCCGAGCGGGTGTGGTGGAATTGGTAGACACGCCAGATTTAGGTTCTGGTGGCGCAAGCCGTGGGGGTTCAAGTCCCTTCACCCGCACCAAGAAGGCTCCCGGCGTCTCAAATTCCGGCAGGCTTGAGGTAGTCCGCCATCCGCGGGATGGCGGTCGCTAGAACAAAGGTTTGGATATGCAGGTCACTGAAACGCTCAATTCCGGGCTGAAACGCGAGATCAAGGTCGTTGTACCGGCCAAGGACATGGAAGCCCGTCTTGTGGAGCGGCTCACGGATGCCAAGGACAAGGTCCGGCTGAACGGCTTCCGCCCGGGCAAGGTGCCCATGCAGCACCTGCGCAAGGTCTATGGCAAGTCCTTCATGGCCGAGGTCGTGAACGAGATTCTCAACGACAGCCAGCGCACCATCCTCAGCGATCGCGGCGAGAAGGCTGCGATGCAGCCCGAGGTCACGATGACCGAGGACGAGAAGGAAGCCGAAAAGATTCTCGCCGGCGGTGCCGATTTCGAGTTCTCGCTGGCCTATGAAGTCATCCCCGCGATCGAGCTCAAGGACTATTCCGGCATCAAGGTGACCCGCCAGGTCTACGACGTTCCCGAAGAGGACATCGAAATCCAGGTCGGCCGCATCACCGATTCCGCCCGCAGCTATGAAGTGAAGAAGGGCAAGGCCGAGAACGGCGACAAGGTCACCATCGATTATCTGGGCAAGCTCGACGGCGAGCCGTTCGATGGCGGTGCGGCCGAGGATTCCGATCTCGTGCTCGGCTCCAACCAGTTCATTCCGGGCTTCGAGGAGCAGCTTGTCGGCGTGAAGGCAGGCGACGAGAAGACCATCACCGTCACCTTCCCGGAAGAATATGCGGCAGGGCACCTCGCCGGCCGCGACGCGACCTTCGACATCAAGGTCAAGCAGGTCGCCAAGCCGGGCGAGCTCGAGCTCACCGATGAGGTGGCGCAGGGCCTGGGCGTGGAATCGATGGAGAAGCTGCGTGAGATCGTGCGCGGCCAGATCGAAAACCAGTTCGGTCAGGTGACCCGCCAGAAGGTGAAGCGTCAGATTCTCGACGCGCTCGACGAAGCCTACAAGTTCGACGCGCCGTCCAAGCTGGTCGAGGCCGAATTCGACAATATCTGGATGCAGGTGACCCGCGACCTGGAGCAGGCGAACCGCACCTTTGCCGATGAGGATACAACCGAGGAAGAGGCTCGCGCCGAATATCAGCGCCTTGCCGAGCGCCGCGTGCGCCTTGGCCTCGTTCTGGCCGAGATCGGCGAGAAGGCCGGGGTTACCGTCTCCGACGAGGAACTCCAGCGTGCCGTGATCGACCAGATCCGCCGGTTCCCGCCGAACCAGCAGCAGGAAGCGTTCGACTTCTACCGCAACAATCCCAATGCGACGGCAAGCATCCGCGCGCCGCTTTACGAGGAGAAGGTCATCGACCATCTGCTCGGCGAGATCTCTGTAGAGGACCAGAAGGTCACGCGCGAGGAGCTAATGGCGGACGACGACGAGCAGCCCGCGGCGGCCGATGCCGAGAAGCCGGCCAAGAAGAAGGCACCGGCGAAAAAGAAGGCTGCCAAGACAGAAGAATAAGCGCGACGCGCTCCGAAAAAAGCCCCGGCACCAGCTGTCGGGGCTTTTTTGCACATGAGGACAGCCATATGTCTGACGGAGCCGGGCAGGGCACTTTCATGTATGCATGAAAAAACAGAAGCCCATGCCGCCGGATAGGTGACAGGCTTGCCGGATAGCAAGATCGTCGTAGATATCCGGCCTTCGCGCATAAGGGCGGTCCGATCCATTGCGCGGCAACATTTTCTTGTTGTATACAGCGGCAACTGAAAAATTCTTGGAGGAATTCCCGATGCTGAACATTTTCGGAAAGAAGAGCGCTTCCGAAGGCGCTACGGCGACGCCGGAAGAGATCGCCGCGCTGCTCAAGGGCTTTTCCATCGAGATCATGCCGCGCACGGCGGCCAAGATTGAGGATTTCAAGGCGATCCTCCCGGCCGGCACGCGCGTCTATATCGCGCATATCGACGGCACGCCGATCGAGGACATGGTGGCCACCGCCAAGCGCATCGTCGCCGACGGCTTCCCTTGCATGCCGCATTTCCCGGCGCGCGGCATTGAAAGCGTGGCGCAGCTCGAAGAGTGGATCGGGCTCTATCGCGAGGTCGGCGTGGAGGAGGGGCTCATGCTGGCGGGTGGCATCGCCGATGTGCGCGGCCCGTTCCCGAGTTCCATGGAGATGATGGAAACCGGCCTGTTCGAGAAGAACGGCTTTACGCGCCTGCACATTGCCGGCCATCCGGAAGGCAACAAGGACATCGATCCCGACGGATCGACGAAGAATGTCGATGCCGCGCTGAAGTGGAAGCAGGCCTATTCGGAAAAGACCACCGCCAAGATGGCGATCGCCACCCAGTTCGCCTTTGACGGCAAGGCGGTGGGCGTGTGGGCGGACCGCCTGAAGGCCGAAGGTATCACCATTCCGATCCATATCGGTATTGCCGGACCGACCAAGCTCCAGACGCTCATCAAGTTCTCCATCGCCTGCGGCGTCGGCGCATCGCTCAAGGTGCTGCAGAAGCGCGCGCTGGATCTGTCCAAGCTGCTGGTGCCTTATGAGCCGACCGAAGTGCTCGCCGAACTGGTCGAGTACAAGAAGGCGACGCCCGACAGCCTGATCGATACCGTGCACTTCTTCCCGCTGGGCGGCATCGCCGCCAACGCGGAATGGGCGCGCGAGCACGGCTGAGCTTTTCCGCCTACGTCAAAATGAACAAAGGCCGGCCTTGCGTCGGCCTTTGTGCTTTTAAGCACTGGACGGGGCCGTCACGGAGCGCAGATATTGGTCCATGCGGCGGCGGCCGGTGAAATGCATGGGCATGGAGCGGTATCCTGTGCAGCGGGTGGGAGGCGCGAATGCGGCGCAGGTCGTTTCTTCAGGTGGCGGTATCCGGGTTTGCCATCGCCATTCTACCGGGAGAAGTCATGAGCGCCACCGATCTGCATGAGGCTGCGCGAAACAACGATGCCGCGCTTGTCGCAAGGCTCCTGGCGGGTGACGGCGTGGAGATCGACGCGCGGGATCAAAACGGCGCAACGGCGCTGCTCGTGGCTACTCATGCGAATGCGGTCGAAGCAGCGCGCACGCTCATCGAGGCGGGCGCGGACGTCAATGCCAAGGACCGGATCGATGACAGTCCCTATCTTTATGCAGGCGCGAGAGGGCATCTGGAAATCCTGAAGCTCACGCTGGAGCACGGCGCGGACCTCGACAGCACCAATCGCTATGGCGGCACGGCGCTGATCCCGGCCTCGGAGCGCGGTCATGTGGAAACGGTGAGAACGCTGATCGAGGCCGGCGTGGACGTGGACCATGTCAACAATCTCGGCTGGACCGCACTACTGGAAGCGATCATCCTCGGCAATGGCGGACCGCGCCATCAGCAGATCGTCAAAGCGCTGATCGACGCGGGAGCCGATACGGGCCTTGCTGACAAGGACGGCATAACGCCTTTGGCGCATGCACGTCGCTCAGGTTACGTCGAGATCGAAGAAATGCTGGTTGCCGCGGGTGCTCGATGAAGGCACCGCACAATCGAGGGCGTTTCGCGGAATAGGGCGGTCACCAGCCTTGTCCCGGTCGAAGGGAGACAGAGCATGGAGCAATTCACCGGCGGCTGTCTCTGCGGGCGGGTCCGGATCGTCGCGTCGGGACGACCATATCGGATCGGCCTTTGTCATTGCCTCGATTGCCGCAAGCATCATGGAGCAGTGTTTCATGCTTCCGCGATTTTCCCGCAGGAGGCTGTTACGATCGAAGGCGAAACACGCAGCTATGCCGGCCGGCATTTCTGCCCGCATTGCGGCTCGTCGGTTTTCGGGCGCAGCGCGGACGAAATCGAACTAAGCCTTGGATCGCTGGACATGCCAGGTCAGTTGCAGCCGACCTATGAACTCTGGACCATCCGCCGCGAGCCCTGGCTGCCGCCATTTCCGCTCACCAGGCGATATGCGCGCGACCGCGATGCGAACGGCCGGCTCGAGGAGTAGGCGGGAAGGACATGGGCGGCTGCGCTACATATCAAAGTCGCATAAGATATATTATGGAACTTATATCTGTGAGCCGTGGTGCAGAAGGACGGGTACTCGACGCTCCACTGATGAAGGAAATCCCTTTCATCACAGCATATTACGTTGGCGATCTAATCTATCTTCTATGCTGCCCATGCATCGTGCGGCTCACGAACGTCAACCGTGTCTGGTTGCCGTGTGGCAGTCAGATATCGAATTCAGCCACCAGTCCGTCGTGGGCCGGCTGCACGTGGTCGGGCGTCTCGGCATCCACCGTCGCATAGTCCATCGGGATATGCAGATGCGTGAGCAGCGCGCGGCGTGGTCGCAGCCGCTCGATCCATTCCAGCGCCTGGTCGAGTGCGAAATGGCTCGGATGGCGGCGGTATTGCAGCGCGTCGATGACGAGCAGGTCGAGGCCGTTCATCAGTGCGGGCGTCGCGACGGGAAATTCGCTGACATCCGAACAATAGGCCAGCGGCCCGATGCGGAAGCCGAGCGAGACGATGTCGCCATGGACCTGAGGCAGCGGCACGAAGGTGAGGGGACCCCCCTCTCCTTCCACGCTGAACGCCCGGTCGTGATCGATTCCGTGCGCCAGCAGGATCGGCGGATAGGAACTGCCCTCAGGCGTACGGAAACAGTAGCCGAAGCCTTCCATCAGCCGCGCATGGGTGGGCGCATCGGCATAGATGTCGATCAATCGCCGCTGGACGAGCGCATAGCCGCGCAGGTCGTCGATGCCGTGTATATGGTCGGCATGGCCGTGCGTGTAGACGACGGCATCGATCCGGTCGACGCCGGCGCGCAGCATCTGCTCGCGAAAGTCGGGGCCGGTGTCGATGATGACACGCGTCACGCCACCGGCCGAGATGCGTTCGACCATGGCGGCGGCGCGCAGCCGGCGATTGTGCGGGTTCGACGGATCGCAGGCGCCCCAGTCGCCATTGATACGCGGCGTGCCCGGCGACGAGCCGCAGCCGAGAATGGTCAGCCTAAGCCGGTCGGCCATCACGCCCGTCCGCAACTGCGGCCTTCGTAAACAGCCGATAGAAATTGTCGGTGGTGATGGTCGCGATCTGCGCCGCATCAACCCCGATCACGTCTGCCAGCATCGCGGCCGTATGCGCGGTGAAGGCCGGTTCGTTGCGCTTGCCGCGATGCGGCGTCGGCGCCAGATAGGGCGCGTCGGTCTCCACCAGCAGGCGCTCATGCGGCACGGTGCGGGCGATCTCGCGCAGCTCTTCCGACTTCTTGAAGGTCAGGATGCCGGAGAAGGAGACATAGCCGCCAAGCTCGACGCCGACGCGCGCCAGTTCTGCCCCGGACGAAAAGCAGTGCAGAATGAAGGGGAAGGCGCCCTTCCCTGTCTCGTCGCGCAAGATCGTCATCATGTCGTCGTCGGCGTCGCGCGCATGGATGACGAGCGGCAGCTGCGTTTCCCGCGCCGCCGCGATATGGGCGCGAAAGACCTGCGCCTGGATGTCGCGCGGCGCGTGGTCGTAGAAATAGTCGAGCCCGGCCTCGCCGATCGCCACCACGCGCGGATGCGCCGAGATCGCAACCAATTCGTCCGATGTCACATCCGCTTCCTCGGCCGCATTATGCGGGTGCGTGCCGATGGAGCAGAAGACTTCGCGGTGGTTTTCGGCAATCTCGCGGATGGAATCGAAGCGGCGCACGCGCGTCGAGATGGTCACCATCCGCTTCACGCCGGCGGCGAGCGCGCGGGCGATCACCTCCGCGCGCTCTTCCGAAAAGTCCGGAAAATCCAGATGGCAGTGACTGTCGACCAGCATCAGTCCTTCGTGGCCTCTTCCTCGACATAGCGCGGGAAGACGCCCTGCGGTGCCGGCAGTTCCGTGCCTTCAACCAATGCATCGGCATCCGATACCTGCGCGAAGCCGCGCTTGTCTTCGGGGACGGCCAGAAGATCGAGCAGCCTTGCCGCGGAGCCGGGCACGAAGGGCTGGACCATGATGCCGACGCGCCGGATCGTCTCGGCCGTCGTCCACAGCACCGTCGCCATACGCGCGGGATCGGTCTTGCGCAGTGCCCAAGGCTCCTGCCCGGCGAAGTAGCGGTTCGCCTCGGCCACCACGGCGAAGATCGCCGCCAGAGCCTGATGGATCGCCTGCTCGCCCATGGCCGCGCGCGCCGTGGCGAGCGCGGCCTGCGCCTGGTCGAGGATCGCCCGGTCGTCGGTGGTCAGTTCCCCCTTTGCGGGCACCCTGCCCTCGCAGTTCTTGGCGATCATCGACAGCGAGCGCTGTGCCAGATTGCCGAGGTCGTTGGCGAGATCGGCATTGGTGCGGTTGACGATCGCCTCGTGGCTGTAATTGCCGTCTTGCCCGAAAGGCACTTCGCGCAGCAGGAAATAGCGCACCTGATCGAGGCCGTAGTGCTCCACCAGCGCGAAGGGATCGATGACGTTGCCGACAGATTTCGACATCTTCTCGCCGCGGTTGAAGACGAAGCCGTGGCCGAAGACGCGCCTGGGCAGTTCGATGCCCGCCGACATCAGGAAAGCCGGCCAGTATACCGCGTGGAAACGCACGATGTCCTTGCCGATGACGTGCAGGTCGGCCGGCCAGAAGCGCCAGTCGGTCGCGTCGGTGTCGGGATAGCCGACGCCGGTGATGTAGTTGGTCAGCGCGTCGACCCACACATACATCACATGCTTCTCGTCGCCCGGCACCGGCACGCCCCAGTCGAAGGTGGTGCGCGAGATCGACAGGTCCTTCAGGCCGGAGCGGACGAAGCTCACCACCTCGTTGCGGCGCTCCGGCGGCGCGATGAAGCCCGGATTGCTTTCGTAGAAGGCGAGCAACCTGTCCTGATAGGCCGACAGGCGGAAGAAATAGCTCTCCTCCTCCACCCATTCGACCGGCGTGCCCTGCGGCCCGTAGCGGATGCCGTCGTCGCGGAGCTCGGTTTCCTCCTCGCCGTAATAGGCTTCGTCGCGCACGGAATACCAGCCGGCATAGCCACCCTTATAGATGTCGCCGCGCGCGGCCATGGCCCGCCAGATCGCCTTGCTCGCCTCGTAGTGGCGCGGCCCGGTGGTGCGGATGAAATCGTCGTTCGACGCATTCAGAAGTGTCGTCATCTTCTTGAATTCAGTCGAGTTCCTGTCGGCCAAGTCGCGCGGGGTCACGCCTTCCTTGCGCGCAGTCTGCACCATCTTGATGCCGTGCTCATCGGTACCGGTCAGGAAATAGACCTGCTTGCCGTCGAGGCGCTGGAAGCGCGCCAGCGCGTCCGTTGCGATCAGCTCATAGGCGTGGCCGATATGCGGGCGGCCGTTGGGATAGGAAATCGCAGTGGTGATGTAGAACGTATCTTTGGACATAGGGGCTTTTCAAAGGATGCGGCCGGAGAGCGCATCGCAATCGCGATGGCTGTATGCCACGGAAATTCGGGAACTTGCTGCATTCGCCGTCGCACGCCGGGCGGGCACGACGAGGCGATCAGCCACACATTCGCGCGCGGAGGCACGGGTACAGGGCGAAAACGCCAGAATTCATCCTTGCCTCCTTCGTTGATGTTGAGAATGGCCTTATCATATGGCTTGCCGCGTTCAAGTTCCAGTTTCATTTCAGGCCGCATGCAGGGCCTCATGCGCGGCCATCATCAGCATCATGACCTGCTGGCGCTTGTCGAGATTATAGGCTTCGGCCTCCTGCATGGCCCTGCGTGTCTCAGACCAGAGCGTCGCCAGTTGCGCGGCGCGTGCGCTTTGGCCCTGCCCGGCGGCTTCATGCGCGCGTTCGGCCAGTTGCCCCAGAAGGTGCTCGTTGAATATCTGGTATTGCAGGGGCTGGTCGCGCTGCGTCACCGCGTCTGCCAGTCGCGATACATGGGCGAAGTCGAAGCGCCGTGCCGCAATGCCGTCGTGCACCGCCGCCGCGATCTCAGCCCCGCCATAGAGGCCCTGCAGCAAGGCCTTGCGGACGCTGCCGCCGGCCTGACGCAGCACATCCTCGTCCGCGACCTCGACGCCGAGAAGCTTCAGCGCCTCGCCCAGTTGCGGCGCGTCAAGCGGCGACAGCCTTATCATGCGGCAGCGCGAGCGGATGGTCGGCAGCAGGCGGCCCGGCATGTGCGCGACGAGCACGAAGATCGTCTTGCGCGGCGGCTCCTCAAGGTTCTTGAGAAGCGCATTGGCTGCATTGGTGTTCATGTCGTCAGCCGGATCCACGATGACGACGCGATAGCCGCCATCATGCGCGCTCATGCCGAGGAAGCGGCCGACCTTGCGGATTTCGTCCACGGTCACCGCGCTCTTGAAGCCCTTGGTGCGGTCGTTTGCCGGCCTCGTGAGGTGGAGCACGGACGGGTGCGCGCCCTGCGCGATGGCGCGAAAGAGCGGCGAGCCGGGATCGGGATTTCCCACCATGTCGGGCGCGGTCGCGGGATCCGGATAGCGCAGTAAGTGCCAGGCGAGATGGAAGGCGAGCGTCGCCTTGCCGATGCCTTCCGGCCCCGCCAGCATCAGCGCATGGTGCAACTGGCCAGCCTTATAGGAGGCGGCGAGCGCGGCGCGGACCTCGTCATGCCCTACCAGCACCGCATTTTCGGCCGGCTCGGGCACATCGTCTATCGTGTCGTGCTGTACGGGTGCCAGGCGGTCGATCATGCGCCGGACCTCCTGTCGTCGCGTCGATCATCGAGCGGCCGCACGGCGCGCAAGCCGGCCCGCACGACGCGATAGATCGTATCGGCAATATCATCGGCCGCGCGCGATGCATCGATCACGATGCAGCGTTCCGGTTCGTTCGCGGCAATCGCCAAAAATGCCTCCCGCCGCTGCCGGTGCATGTCGACGGTCTCCTTCTCGAACCGGTCGGGTACGTCGGAAGTGGCGCGGCGCTCGGCGGCTCGCCGCAGCCCCTCCTCCGGGTCGATGTCGAGAATGAAAGTCAGTTGCGGCTGCATGCCGTTGACCGTCACGCGCTCGAGCGCGGCCATCAGGCCATCATCGATCTTGCCGGTCACGCCCTGATAGACGCGCGACGAATCCATGAAGCGGTCGCACAGGACGATCTTGCCGGCGGCCGTTGCAGGCCGAATCACCTGCTCGACATGGTCCGACCGCGCGGCGGCAAACAGCAGCGCCTCCATCCGGGTGCCCATCGATTCGGCGGCGCCGGACAGGATCACGTGGCGAACGGCCTCTGCGCCGGGCGAACCGCCAGGCTCGCGGGTGGTGATCACCTCATATCCGTCGGCGCGCAGGCTTTCGGCAAGCCGGTTGATCTGGGTGGACTTGCCGGCACCCTCCCCGCCCTCGAATGTGATGAAGAAGCCGTAGGCCAAACTGCGGAATCCCGATTGCGCGGCCCCATGCTATAAGGTGCGGGCGGTCGCGTTCCAAGACCGCGACCCGCAATTGCCTCAGCGCATCCAGCCGATGGCCAGTTCGCGGATGGCGCCGAGCGCGCGCTGGCTCAGGGTTCCCTGCTCCACGGGCGCGGCGGCATAGAGCGGCGCTTCCTGGCTCAGCGTTTCGCCCATCCAAACTTTCAGGGCCCCGACCTGCTGTCCCTCGGCCACCGGCGCTTCCAGCGGCCCCTGATAGACGACGCGTGCGCTCACCGGTTCGGTGGCCTCCTTCGGCAGAAGCACGGCGATGGGGCCGCCGGCCTTCAGCGGCACCACCCCCTTCGCGCCGCCATAGACCTGTGCCTCACCCACGATCTCGTTTGCGGCGAATATCTGTCGCTTCTCGAAAGCCTGCATGCCCCAGTCGAGGATACGGCGTGCTTCGTCCGCGCGCTCCTTGTCGCTTGCCAACCCGCCGAGGACCAGGAAAAGCCGCCGGCCCTGCCGCTCGATCGAGCCGACGATGGCGAAGCCGGATTCTTCCGTGGCGCCCGTCGAGAGGCCATCGGCACCGATATCCATGCGCAGCAAGGGGTTGCGGTTGCGCTGGAAGATACCGTTCCAGGTGAAATCGGGCATCGCATAATAGCTGTAGAATTCGGGATAGGTGCGCCACAGATGCTCTGCGAGTTTCACCAGATCGCGCGCGGTGACGACCTGCCCCTCGGCAGGCAGCCCATGCGGATTCTTGAAGACGGATTGCGTAAGCCCGATCGCGCGGGCGCGTTCGGTCATCATCTGCGCGAAGGCTTCCTCCGATCCGGCCATGCCCTCAGCGATGACGATGCACGCGTCATTAGCCGACTGAACAATGGCTCCCCGGATCAGGTCGTCGAGGCTGATCTCGGAGTTCAGCTTGGCAAACATGGTAGAGCCGCCCGAGGGCGCGCCGCCGCGCCGCCAGGCATTCTCGCTGACCTTGAAGGTCTGGCCGAGCGAAAGGCGTCCTTCTTCGATGGCATGAAAGACCACTTCCATCGTCATCATCTTGGCGAGTGCCGCAGGTGCAAACGGCCGGTCGATATCCTTCGCAAAAAGCACCGCGCCATTGGCAGCGTCGACTAGCAGCGCCTGCTTCGCCTTGGTCTCGAATGGCTGCGCCCCGGCACTGGGAGCCAGGCAAATGCAGGACAGTAACAGGACCAGCAGGCCGGAGAAGAAGGCGGGCATTTTCATCCGGCTATTCTAGCCCGACTTCAATCATGCCCGCCAACGGAATCCCGCCAACGCGATCAGTTGCTCGACAGTTTCATCATCACGATCCCGCTGACGATGAAGGCTGCGGCCAGCAGGCGCAAAGGCATCACCGCCTCCCCCAGCACGACGATGCCGACCACGAAGGCGCCGACCGCGCCGATGCCGGTCCAGATGGTATAAGCCGTGCCGAGGGGCAGGGTCTTCATGGCGACCGACAGTAGCGCGAAGCTCGCGATCATCGTTACGATGGTTATTGCGGTGGGGGTCAGAAGTGTGAACCCGGCGGACTTCTTCATGTAGAACGCCCACACGATTTCTAGCAGTCCGGCGAAAACGAGATATATCCAGGCCATGCCAAGGCTCCCTTGAGAGCCGGGCCGTCCCGGAGACAATTTTTGGAGAAGAAGGGTCGTCCCTTCTCCTGTCAGATAAGCATAGCAGCCTTCTTTTCAAGGCGCGCGGGCCGATTGCCGGAGGTCAGTCGCGCATGACGAATGCATCGGCGGCACCCGCATCCCAGGCTTGCCGGACGAGCGTGTCGACATCGGCGCCGTTCAACGCATACAGCTCGACATTGATCGCATCGCCATCGGGCACCAGCCTGGCCTCGCCGAGGCTGGCCAGCTTGACCGCAAGCGCCCTCGCCTCCTTCTCGGAAACGAATGTACCGGCAGCGACGAATTCGCGGCGGGATGGCGAGAGGCTGCGCGCCTGCTGTTCCTTCCAGGCGGAGGCAATCGCGGCGGCATTGCCGACGCGATCGAAGGCGGCGAAAGACTCTGCTGCAGCCGATACCCGCTGATCGGCATAGGACATCACGCCGCCCATGCGCGGCGCGACGCGTGCGATGCCGAATGTGGGCCGTTCGGGCACGAGCGGGCCGAACTCCGGCAGGACGGGATCGCCCGCCCCGATGGTGAAGGTTCCGGCGGCAGCGGGTGCAAGAATCGCCTCGATACGAGCGGCATCGAATGTGCGGGACGGCGTCGGAGCGGCGCTTGCCAGCATAACGGGCGCCGGCGCAGCGACAGGCGTGCCGGGAAAGGTGGGAGCATTGCGCCGGGTCGGCGTATTGCCTTCCATGGCGATCATCACACCGGACGGCAGGCCATCGTTCAGGTCGGGGCGGCGATCGCGGTCGCGCGAACCCGCGCCAGGCCGGTAGGAAGCAAGAAGATAGGCATCGTCCTTGCCATGCAGCGGGGCGCGGCCGACATATTCCACCCTCACCTGCGCGGTGCCGCTATGCGTATAGTCCAGCATGTCGGCGGCGCGGTGCGACAGGTCGATGACGCGCCCTCTCGCAAACGGGCCGCGATCGTTCACGCGCACGATTACCGAGCTGTTGTTCTTGAGGTTTGTGACGCGCGCATAACTCGGCAGCGGCATCGTGGGATGCGCAGCCGTCAGATGCGTCATGTCGTAGATTTCACCATTCGCAGTCAGCCGGCCGTGGAATGCGTCGCCATACCATGAGGCCATGCCGACCTTGCGGTAGTTGGTGTCTTCGCGCGGCTTGTACCACTGCCCCTTGACCTTGTAGGGCTTGCCAACGAGATCGCGACCGCCCCCGCGCGGAAGCCGCGTGCGCTGGTTGGTGACGCGCGGGCTGGCCTTCACGCCATATTCGGATTCCGAAAAATATTCCTTGCTGCGCTTGTTTTTGCCGCTGGTCGGCGTCGGCGTGGAACCGCATGCGGCAAGCGAGGCCGCGAGCGCGAGCGTCAAGGTGGCCAGGACGCCACGGCGGAACTTCCGGCCGGGCTTTGCTGCGATCTCGTCTTCGATGCCCCTCATGGCCCCACTTCACGCTGCTGTTACGCACATACAGATTGGCAACGCGCGCCCACCCTTCCGGCAGCGCATCGCCTACATGCGCGTAAAATCTTTAGCAGGCTGTTAAGCGATTGTGTCAGCAAGGAGGCGAATCGAGGGCGTTTGTGGCGGAAAGGCTAGCCAGCGGAGCGCTCGACCCGATCGATGAACCTGCCAACCATGAAATTGAACGCGTCGGGAGCCTCGAGATTGACAGCATGGCCGCTGTGCGGGGTCATCCAAAGATCTGCATCGGGAAGGATCTGCTTGAGGAAAAGATTGATCTCCAGGCAGGCCGGGTCCTCATCGCCGACGCAAAGCAGCACCGGCACATCCAGCCCGCGCAGTTCCTGCTCATAATCGTAGAGCGACGGCCTCAGGCCCTGATAGTTGCGGTAGGTCAGCGCCATGCCGAGCGCCGAGTGACCGCAGAGATCGTCGTACCATGCCTGCCAGCCCTGCGGATCACGGCGGCGGAAGCCCTCGCGGTTCGGATGAGCGGCGATGCGCGCCGCTGCGGCCGCGCTTCCTTCATGAAGAAAAACCTGCGCCAGTGCCTCCATGCGTTCACGCAGGATGCCATCGGGCTGGCGCGTCGACCCCGTTCCGCCGCCGGCAAAGGTCAGCGAGCGGACGAGTTCGGGCCGATGAAGCGCAAGCATGAGGCCCGCATAGGCGCCCATGCTGAGGCCGACAATGTGAGCCGGGCCGCCAGCGACCTGCTCGACGACGGCAGCGAGATCCTGCCAGGCCTGCTCGTAGCCATAGTCCTCGTCGCGCTCAGGCACATCCGAAGGCAGATAGCCGCGCGCATCATAGGCGATGCAACGGAAGCGACCAGAAAATGCCGCCATCTGCCCGCGCCATTGCCGCGCATCGGCCGCGCTTTCATGGACGAAGACGATGGGAGGGCCATCGCCGCCTGCTTCATAGTGCAACCGGCAGTCGGCGACCTCTACATATGGCATCTCTATCCCTCCCGGACGGCGCAACAGTCAGGGCCAGATGCCTGATGCCGGACATGGGCGTCAACCGCCGGTCGGGTCGCCTGAGGGACATCATCTGCCAAGCAGCAGCAAGCGGACGTGATCGGCGAGGGCGAGCGACGCGGTCAGGCCCGGCGATTCGATCCCGAACAGGTTGACCAGCCCCGATATGCCATGCACCTGCGGCCCCTGTATCATGAAGTCCTGGCCGCCGATTTCGGGAGGTACGATCTTGGGCCTTATCCCGGAATAGGCTGGTTGCAGGGAGCCGCTCTCCAGTTCGGGATAGTAGCGTCGGATGTTGGCGTAGAAAGACTCCGCCCTTGCAGGATCGACTCCATAGTCGATGCGGCTGATCCATTCCACGTCCGGCCCAAATCGCGCGCTTCCTCCCATGTCCAGCGTCAGGTGAACGCCAAGCCCGCCCTTCACGGGAACGGGATAGACCAGCCTGGAGAAAGGCGACTTCCCACGGAGCGAAAAATAGCTGCCCTTGGCATAATATTCCGTCGGAACGAGAGCTGCGGGCATGCCGTCGAGGCTCCGCGCAAGCGATGGCGCTTCCAGCCCGGCCGCATTGATGAAGAGCCTGCAACGGACGGCAACCGGATCCGCACCGCCGACTTGGAGGATAATGCCTTCGTCGCCGATCTTTCCACGCTCGACCGGGCTGTTGAGCGCCAGCGCCGCGCCGGCGTTCTGGGCATCGCCCAGCAATGAATGCATGTAGGCATGGCTGTCGAGGATTCCGGTCGACGGCGAAAGCAATCCGCCTGTGGTAGCAAGCAGTGGTTCAAGGCCGATCGCCTCGTCAGCGGAGACCGCGCGCAGATCCGTGACGCCATTCGCTGCGGCACGCGCCGCGATGGCTGGAAGATATGCCAGTTCCTCCGCACTCGTCGCGACGATCAGCTTGCCGCATCGGCGGTGCGGTATATCGCGCTCGCTGCAATAGGCGTACAGGGCTTTGCGCCCTGCAATGCAGAACCGGGCCATCAGGCTTCCGGCGGGATAGTAGATCCCCGCATGGATCACCTCGCTGTTGCGCGCCGAAATGCCGGTTCCGATCGCTTCGGCTGCTTCGAGGATGACGACGTCGCGGCCGGCGAGCGCCAGAGCGCGGGCGATGGCCAGCCCGACCACCCCTGCCCCGGCAACGACGCAATCCAGTTCTTCCAAAGGCTGCATGGTTGCCGGACCTCAGAATGGAACCCTCACCCTTCGGCATTTTCGGAAGAGGCGCAATGCCGGCATGTTCAAGACCATTTTTCATAGCGCTCCCGGCTCCGGCGGGCGCGAACACGCGTCGCCGATACGACCGCCAGGGCGATGAAGAAGAGGATGCCCGGATCGGCGCTGCCGCCGGCGAGCGAATTGGCCAGAATGCTGGCAAGGCCCGCATTCCTCACTCCGGCGACCACGGCGTCGGTTTCAGGATCCACCCAGGCACGGAGATTTCCCAATCCCCGGACGAGCACGCCGAGGAGTATGGCCATCATGAGCGATCCGAGAAGGCCGAGTTGGGACAGGACGGCGATCGGCCAGCTCGATGCGCGTGAGCTTCCAAAGCCGATGCCGAGGCCGCTGGTGTCGAAGAAGGCCTGAACGCTTTTCAGGTTCCAGTAGGCGCGTTCCAGACCGGAGGTCGACCCCGCCTTGTCGATGATGGTCGATTCAATAAGTCTCACGAACGGCTCGAGCATGCCGGAATTGAAGAGGCTGATACCCATGATGGCGACCCCGGCCATGGCCATGAGTGCTGCGATCAATATTTCGTCGCTTTCAACACGCCCCTTGAAAACGGAGGCCGCGATGGAAAGGCCAACCGGGACGCACAGGATCGCCAGCGCGACATAAGCGGTCGATGAAGTCGACAGGATGGTAAGGAAAAACAGGATGGCGGCCAGCCCCTGGGCCCAGCGGGACTTCGTTTTTCTCCAATAGGTGTAGGAGAAGGCCAGGCAGGCGACGGAAACGCTGCCGAATGACGACGCCTCGGAAAAGGCGCCGGTTATCCGCGAGAAGCCGGCCTCCACCGCGCCGGTTATCATGGCGTAGCTGGCCGTCTTGATGGGAAGCAGAACATCCCCCGCCCCGGCATTCTTGCCGAGGAAATCGGTCACGCCCATCGCGATATGGAGGATGCACCAGAGGAAGAAGCCGCGGCGGACCTGATCGATCCTGTTGGAGTGCAGAAGCAGTGCGCAGAGCGCGACTGCGGTCAGGCCGCCGAGAACGAAATATCCCGTCTGCGAAATATTGCCCGACACCGGGGCCAGCGACGCCTCCACCACCGCTCCCCTCTTGGACGGTACGAAGACGCTGGTCTGACCGGCGAAGAAGCGCGGGAACAGCAATGCGCCGATGACCGCGTAGGCCATGAGGCTGGTGAGGATCCAGACGGGGCGGATGCTGCCGAAGACACCGCCAAGGTCAAACCAGATACGGCGCCTCGCCGCGACGGCCGTCACGAGCAGGGCCGCGAACACCGTGTAGATCAGGGGAGACGAACCGCCCAGCGACGTCAGCGTCATTGCCGCCGTCGCGCCGAACGCAAGGGAGGCAACGAGACCGATGATCAGCATCCCCCTGGAGCAATAGGCCGAAACCAGCAGGAACGCACATACCGCCAAACCCGGCAATGATACCTGCATCCGCGCCTGAGGCTCCTCGTTCGAAGCCGCATGATCCGGCCCGGCCAAGGCTTCCCGCAAGGAAGACAAAGGACGTAGCGGGTAGGTGGATGCAGCACGCAGACCGCCGGCCTTACCCTCCCCTACGTCTTTCGTGGGGCGCGCTACCGCCTCAGGATCAGCAATAAAGCTGAATCCGACCGCACCGCCGGAATGGTAGGCTGCGGCGTGGCAAGGTTGGCAGGATCGGATATGGGGTCCGTTTCAGCTGCGGAACCGACAGACGGCGCGCGTGTTGCGGCGGTCGATTCCCTCAGATGTTTTGCAATGACGGCCGTGGTCGCCCAGCATTGCGGCCTGATGCCTTTCGGCTGGACCGGGGTCTGGCTGTTCTTCGTCATTTCAGGGTTCGTCGTGACGCTGGCGGTCATACGCAGGCCGTTAACCGCCGACCAGACGCCGCTGGATCGGCTTCGCGGGTTCTTCCGCAGGAGGACGCGTCGCATCGTCCCGGTGTACTATGCCTATGTGGTTGTTGGCATCGTGGTCTGCGTGATGATGGCGTCTCCGCCCGACCTTCTCGACGTCCTGTCTCTCCTCGGCTTCTTCCACAATGTGAGCATGGGCTTTGGAGGGGGCGTGATGCCGGGGTGGCCGGTCGGGCACCTTTGGACCATCTCGGTCGAAATGCAATTTTACCTTGTTTACGGCACTTTGCTGGCACTGGCGAGCAGACGAACTGTCGTCGTTCTCCTGTTTGCCGCTCTGCTAGTCACGCCATTCCTTCGGTTGCTTGCGTCCTGGGAGTTCAGCCGGATTGGCATGGATAGCGAAATGAGTGCCTTCCGGATCTATTCGGGGCCTTTCCTGCATGCGGATTCTTTCGCCGTCGGCGCGCTGCTCGCCTTTGCGAGCCAATACGGACTGTTGCGGAGACTTGCGCGTCCGCTTGCATGGACCGGGGCGGCGGCAATGGTCGCCTATTCGACCGTCTATATCTGGGTGAACCATTCGATGATCCACGCAGAGGGCTACGACGTGATCAAGAATCTCGTTTCGGGGATTTTGTGGGGCCAGTATCGGGAAGTGGTCCTCTATAGCGCACTGGCCGCAGCCTCGGGAGCATTGGTGGCGCTCGCAGCGACGGGTGACCGGTCGTTGCACTGGCTCCTGAAGTGGCGCCTGTTCCGCCGTATCGGAGAGATATCCTACGGGGCCTACATCCTCCACGCGGTTGCGATCGAGCTGGCAGCGATGCTGCTGTCCCGCATCGCTGACCTTTCGGAATACACCATAGCGAGACGGCTCCTGATCTTCGCCCTCGCCTATGCAATCACCATCGCCGCCGCAGAACTGTCATTCAGGTTTTTCGAAAGCCGGTTCTCCAGCAGCCGCAAACAGTTGGCTGGCAGAACTCGGACGGCCACGGCCTATTGATCGGCTGCCTGACAGATGTCATCAACAGAAAAGATGGCATAATTTATTACGGCAGCGTGCCTGGTTTTCGGCTTTGCCTTGATTACATCCAAGAAAATCGTATGAAATACAGAAATTATGATGATAAAACATAAGTATGTTTTGTAAAAAGGAAAAATCCCGCCGCGACCTGCCTCCGACAAATTGATTAGCAGCCATCGATGCCAGTCGACTGGCATTCCCGTCGATACCATTGTAGGTTGCACACAAATGGGGAAAAAATTTCCGGCTTCTCATGCTGACGCTTTTGGAATTTTTCAAAGCGCATCCTGGGGAAGAGAAACCATCGAATGCAGGGTTGGGGACCAGGGAATTCCTGGGCGTTCCCCTGAAGGTCTATAGACCGAACTCGGTACTCTGCCGCCAGGGCGATGACGATGACAGGGTGTTCGTCATCAGATCCGGATGGGCTCTCCTCTATAGAGGGTTGCAGAACGGCGAAAGACAGATACTCGATACGCCGCTCAAACGGGACGTGATCGGCTTTCGTTCAGCCGAAGGTCCGCGGTTCGCATCGCTGGTAAGCGTAACAGAGCTGAGTGTCTTCGAGATCCCGCGCAGAAGCCTTCTCGAGGCGATGAAGGCAGATGGCTTTCTCGGGCTTGAGATTGCCAAGTCACTCTCCCGCCAGAATGCAATTCTCGCTGAACATCTCATGAATGCGGGCCGGCGGGACGCGATGACGAAGGCAGCTCACTTCTTCCTGGAACTGGAAGAAAGGCTTTCAAGCGTCAGCATGTCGGCTCTCGGCCGATATGAATGCCCACTCACGCAGAATGAACTTGCCGACATTCTCGGAATGACCAGCGTTCACGTCAACCGTACCTTGCGAGAGTTGCGCCGGGCGGACCTTGTGTCCTTCAAGTCCGGTCATGTCGATGTGATTGACCGCAAACAACTGGTGAAGTTGTCCGGCTTCGACAGAGAATACCTGCAATAGGCGTTCCACTTCTGGCAAGGCCAAGAACCCTTGCAGCTCGACTTCTGTCGACATTCCAAAAATTTACGGAAATTTAACCCATGTTAAAGACCGGGCAATAAAATGTCATAAGCTGCATGATCTGTCTCATCCGCAGGGACAAGAGAATAAGCCGAAGAAGCAGCTAAGGGGGTATGCTTCGGTTCCGGCAAATTTCTAACCTTCATGAATAAGGGGCGGTATTAGTCACCGAAAGGTGACCTATGTGGGAAAAGGGTGGGTATTATGGTTTCCACAGCAGCAGCTCATAGCTATTCATCTAACACTACAAGTGTTGCCTCTCTCGGGGCAGCAAACGCTTACATTGCCGACGAAGCTGAAGAGGAATGCCTCGTCATACTGGACCCTAGGGCCCTTGACAGACAGTGCCTCGCATCGGCTCTCATCGAGCATGAAATCGGAATGACCGTCGCAACCATGGGGAGCCTGGAAGACTGGCGCAGCAAGAAGGCGACTTACCCGCCGCTCGGTGCAATCCTCTACAATCTGGGCAGCCGCAAGGTAAGCGATGCCGGCATCCCGGAGGAGTTGAGGCGGATCACGTCTGAGTTCTCGTCGATACCGCTGGTCATCCTCGCCGACACAGACGACCTTTCCCAAATATTGATGGCGCTCGAATACGGAGCACGGGGTTATATTCCGTCATCGGTCGGCATCGAGGTCTGCGTCGAGGTCGTCAATCTCGCAAGGGCGGGCGGCATCTTCGTCCCGGCCAGCAGTGTGCTGTCCATGCGTCATCTCATCGATGCCGGTTCGCATGAGGCCAGGTCTTTCGCGGGGATGTTCACCCAAAGACAGGCAGAGGTCGCCCAGGCGCTCCGGCGCGGCAAGGCAAACAAGATCATTGCCTACGAGCTGAGGCTGCGCGAGAGCACGGTCAAGGTCCATATCCGCAACATCATGAAGAAGCTGAAGGCGACGAACCGCACGGAAGTCGCATTCAAGCTCAACGACCTCTTCTTCGAAGGGATGCTGGCCGACTGATCCGGCATGGCCTGGCAGTCCAGTTCGATCCCGCAGATCATGTCAGTCTCGGCTCCGGGAGAGCCCGCAAACGATGTCCGCCCGCCGGCCAAGGCGGTCGGACCAACGCTATTGCCGACATCCTCCAGAAAGTGAAATTCCCGCTGCCGAGTGCAACCTCGTTGGGACGGAGATATCCAGATGTCCAACCAAGATGCGCGCTTCGCCAAGTCCGCCGACCTGCAGGAACGCGCCCGCGAACTCATCCCCGGCGGCAGCCATACCTATGCGAAGGGCGAGGACCAGTATCCGGTGCTCGCGCCCGGATTCATCGAGCGCGGATCGGGGTGCCACGTCTGGGATGTCGACGGCAACCGCTATATCGAATATGGAATGGGCAACCGGGCAGTAGGCCTCGGCCATGCGCATCCGCAAGTGCTCGAAGCCGTGAGGAAGGCGCTCCCGGGGGGCGCCAACTTCACGCGCCCGGCCGCGATCGAAGTCGAATGCGCCGAGACCTTCCTGGGCCTCATCGGCGCTGAGATGGTGAAATTCTGCAAGGACGGATCGGACGCCACGTCAGGCGCGGTGCGCCTTGCCCGGGCTTATACCGGACGCGATCTCGTGGCCTGCTGCTCGGACCATCCGTTCTTTTCCACTGACGACTGGTTCATCGGCACCACGCCGATGAATGCAGGCATTCCGGATGCTGTCCGCAGCCTGACCGTTACCTTCCGATATAACGACATCGAAAGCGTAAGGGATTTGTTCGACTGGCATCCCGGCAAGATCGCCGCGCTGATCCTCGAACCCTCCCGAGGCGAGGATCCCGCCGATGGCTTCCTGCATGAGGTCCAGCGTCTCTGTCGCGAGAACGGCGCCCTGCTCATCCTTGACGAGATGATTACAGGGTTTCGCTGGCACGAAGGCGGCGCCCAGACACTCTACGGCGTGGAGCCGGACCTTTCGACATTCGGCAAGGCGCTCGCCAACGGGTTTTCCGTGTCTGCCCTCGCCGGCAAGCGTGAATTCATGCGGCTGGGGGGATTGAACCACACCGACCGCCCGAGGGTATTCCTGCTTTCGACGACACATGGGGCGGAGACGCATTCCCTTGCCGCGGCCATCGCCAATATGCGGATCTATCACGACGAACCCGTCATCGAGCATCTGCACAGGCAGGGTGCGAAACTCAGGAAAGGTATCGGCGAGTCTGCCAGGCGGCACGGGGTGGATGGCCACTTCAATGTCGTCGGGCGTGACTGCTGCCTGGCCTATGCCTGCCTGGACCCTTTGGGGCATCCGTCACAGGAATACCGCACGCTGTTTCTGCAGGAGACGATCCGGCGCGGCGTGCTGATGCCATCCCTCGTCGTCGGCTACACGCATGATGACGATGCGGTCGCGCAGACGGTCGAGGCGATCGACGGAGCGTTGGCGATCTATGCGCATGCACTGGAATCCGGAGCGGAGCGTTACCTTGTCGGCAGGCCGTCCCAGCCCGTTTTCCGGCGTTACAATCGCAGTAACGAATCCGCCGCTATCATCCCCATGGCCGCAGCAAACTGACGCGCCATCAAGAGCGGCAAATGCGCATCCTCGGCGTCGAAGATATGGCGGCGCTCACTCCGGAGCCGGCACAGCCCTGAGCAGTTCTCAGTTGGCAGCGGAAATAGATCGCTTTGCAAACTGTTCGGGAAAGCTGTGTTCATCCACCCAGTTCACGGCTTCTTCGAGGGTGTCGAAACTCCGATGCTTGCCGCTCAGCAGTCCGAAACCGGATTCAAGGAACCATTTGCCCTTGATCGAGTAAGCTTCTTCATCGACCTGGGTGAGAACGGCGACGAGTTGATCTGATTTCCAGACCAGGAATCCGGGTTCGCCGCCCCTGACTGTACCAATCCGGACATCGCTCAAGGAGAAGCCCGGCGCAATTCCCAGTTTGTCCATTCGACCAACGCCTTCGGATTCAAAATGGATAGGAAAGTACGGCAGCTTCAGCCTGTTGCTTCTTCAAACGCTGGCCAGTTGACACATTTGTTACCAGATCGACCGGCAAGTTCAATATCCTTGCGCCCAATTCTTGCTTCCTGTGGAAATTTGCCGGCGGGAAGGTTCGATTTCAAACTTGTTTGTGCCGATGCGGTCGTGCGGCCGGCGGCGCAGGCTGAAATGGCTCAAAGAATTCTGGTCTTTCGCAACGTGAATGCCTCGGCGTAATTTTCAGGCGCACGGCACTCCATACCCCGCAATCTCGCCAGCCCGGCGAAGGTTTCGCGGCTGAACCAGTCTTTCGATCGCTGGGAGCCGAAATGCTCATGCAGCAGGCTGATCTTTCGCTCCAGCACATCCGCCCTGAGGGGCGCATAGGCGTTCGGCTGGCCGAGATCGCCGTCCCACTTCGGAATTTCATATTCGAGGATCAGATGGTCGCGGAACAGGTTCCATGTCAGCTGGTTGACCTCGCGATGGTCCTGATGGGCGTCCAGCCTGGCATGCGTGAACACCACATCGGGGCGGACGCCTCCCCTCACCTCCATCAGCCATTTCTTGATGGAGCGGCTCTGGGCCGGGAAATAGCTGTCCTCGAAATCCGCGACTTCGATCTTCGAGTTCCGTGAACCTTCGAGAAATGCCTTTGCGGATGCGCGGGCCTCGGCGGTCCTATCGCCGCCGGCGCTGAAGACACACCAATGCACATCGAGTTTGATCCCCGCAGCGATCAGGCCAAGGATCGTGCCGCCCGCGCCGATCTCGATATCATCGGAATGGGCACCGAGGCAGAGGATCGAGAGTTCTTCTCCGGGCCTTGCGAGGTCGAGCCCCTTCATGGTGCGGCCATCACCACTTTGCGCCTGTTCTTCTCGGCGGTGACCTTCATGTTCCAGGGCATGTCACCGCTCTCGACCATGTCCTCGAGCGTTTGCCAGTCGCGCATCGTGTCCATCGAGCGCCAGAAGCCTTCGTGCTTGTAGGCCATGAGCTTGTTCTCTGCGATCAGCCTGCCGAAGGGCTCGAGCACCAGTTCCTCGCCTTCGCGCATATAATCGAAGATTTCCTGCCGGAAGACGAAATAGCCGCCATTGATCCAGATGTCGGAGGTTTCGGAACTCCTGAACCGGCGAACCCGGCCATCCTCGGCAATATCCGCCAGATGGTAGGTCAGCGGCGGACGCACGGCGACGAAGCAGGCAATCTTGTCGCTCGCCTCGAATTTTGAAACGATGTCGCCGAGATCCACATCGGTCAGTCCGTCGCTGTAGTTGGCGAGGAACATCTTCTCGTCCCTGACATGGTCCCTCGCAGCCCATAGCCGTTCGCCGATATTGCGCCAGATTCCCGTGTCGAGCAGGGTGACCTGCCAGTCCCTTGCCGCTTCGCCGAGCAGCCTGACATCCTGGCCGCCCCTCGAAACCACGCAGTCCGAGAAGGTCTGCGGCCGCATGTTCAGGAAGAAATCCTTGATGACATTGGCCTTGTAGCCCATGCAGAGGACGAACTCGTCATGGCCGTAGTCGCTATACCACTGCATGACGTGGCGCAGGATCGGCTGTTGACCGAGCGGGATCATGGGCTTCGGTATGGTTTCGGAATAGTCGCGGATCCGGGTTCCACGCCCACCGCAGAACAGAACGACTTTCATTTGCGCAGCTCCGATGGGTCGATCACCGTCACGAATGGAATGGGGACGACGAACTTCGCGCCCCAGCCGACGACGTGGTGCATCTGGCGGACGATCTCGTCCTTGAGGTTCCATGGCAGGATGAGGATGTAGTCCGGCTTTGCCTGGTCGATCGCATTGACCGGCTTGATCGGGATATGCATGCCCGGCGTGAAGCAGCCGTGCTTGTAAGGATTGCGATCGACGGTGAAGTCGAGGAAATCGGTGCCGATGGCGCAATAATTGAGCAGCGTGTTGCCCTTTCCCGGCGCGCCGTAACCGCAGATCTTCTTGCCTTCGCTCTTTGCCGCGATCAGGAAGGCCAGGAGGTCGCGCTTTGCGCGGCGGGCCTTGTGGCCGAAGGATTCGTAGGTGGCCATGTCGGTCAGGCCATGCCGCGCTTCACGCTCCAGAAGCTCGGAAACGCTGTCCTCCGTCGCCCGGCCGCTGTCTTCGTGGGCCAAGTAGACGCGGAGAGAGCCTCCATGCGTCGGCAACTCCTCCACATCGATGACCCGGAGCCCGTGGCGGGCGGCCATGAGGTCGATGGTGAGGAGGGAGAAGTAGGAAAAGTGTTCGTGATAGATGGTGTCGAACTGGTTTTCGGCCATCAGCCGCTCGACATGCGGGAATTCGAGCGTAATGACGCCTTCCGGCTTCAGCAGGATCTTCATTCCGGCGACGAAATCGTTCAGGTCCGGCACCTGCGCCAGCACATTGTTCCCGATGATAAGGTCCGCATGCAGCCCCTCCCCGGCCATCCGGGTGGCCAGGCGGACACCGAAGAAGTCGATGCGGGTCGCTACGCCCTTTTCCTCCGCGGCGCGCGCGACATTGGCGGCCGGCTCGACGCCGAGCACGGGAATGCCCATCGGAAGGAAATGCTGGAGCAGATAGCCGTCATTGCTGGCGAGTTCCACCGCGAGGCTGTCCTTGCCCAGGCCGAGCCGCCGCGCGATCGTCTCGCAATAGGCCTTCGCGTGGGCGACCCAACTTGTCGAGAAGGAGGAATAATAGGCATATTCCGTGAAGATGGCGTCGGGGCTCAGATATTCCTTGAGCTGAACGAGGAAGCAGGTGTCGCAGACCATGACATCTAGCGGAAAATAGCCTTCCATCTGGTCGAGCTGGTCGGCTCTCAGGATTTTCTCGCAGGGCGGCGACATGCCCAGATCGACCATCTGGTGACGCAGGCGCGATCCGCAAAGCCGGCAGCCGACATCCCGGCGCGCATGCTGGTGTTCGCGAGTGATTTCGACAGCCTGAATATTCATGAGGTTCTCCGCTGGATTGAAGAGACGGAGATCGGTGGCCGACGCTATACCCATGCCTGCCGCGCCTCCGAATGCGAGCGCCTTGACGCTTGCAGGTTAGGACGGCGATGAGCGGGTTTCGATTTCCCTTTCCGAAGGTGGTTTCAGCCCTGTGGATGCCGCAAGGATAGGAGGCGTGGGGACCTTCACAACACTTGGATCGGCTCATCCAACGCAAGGATGAAGGCGTATCGGCCGGGGCTTACGGCTATCGGTTGAGCCGCATTCTTAGGTCGATCTTCCGCAGCCGGGGACCGATGCCAAAATCGCGCGCCGATGGGGTTACGCGGCCGACGCGAGGGCGAGATGCAATTTATCGAGACAGAGCTGCAAGGCGTCTGGCTGATCGAGCCGACACCTATTATCGACGACCGCGGATCCTTCACGCGGATGTTCTGTATCAAGGAAATGTCCAATTGCGGCCTTGCCACGCAGTTCGTCCAGCACAGCCGGGCACAGACCGCGCGCAAGGGAACCGTTCGCGGCATGCATTTCCAGCGGGAACCTTATGCGGAGGTGAAGATCGTCTCCTGCACGCGTGGCGCGGTGTTCGACGTCGTGGTCGACCTTCGGCCGGACTCGCCGACACGCAACCGATGGCTGGGATTCGAGCTGACACCCCGAAACATGACGCAAATCTATATTCCGCCGGGCTTCGCGCACGGGATGCAGACCCTCAGCGACGACAGCGAGGTGTCATATCTGATTTCGCAGTTCTACACGCCTCAGGCGGCGATGGGCGTGCGCTACAACGACCCGGCATTCTCGATAAACTGGCCGCTGATGCCGACCGTCATATCCGAACGGGACAAGGCCTGGCCGCTGCTCAGATCGCCGATCTACTAAGGCTGCCGACGCCTACGAGGCAGTCGTGCACTCGCCCAGAAGACCATGGTCCGACAGCATTGCGGCGGCGGCCGCAATCTCCCTGAATGGCAATCCGGAGCGCTCGGCCATCGCCAGCAGCGAATGGCAGCCATCGGCTAGGTTGAGCACCCAAAGCATCGCCATCGAGGTTGCACCCGGCACCTTCTGCCCACCGAGCGCAGAGTAGAGCCCTCGCCTGCCGAGCTGTGGCTCGCCCTTGGGGAAGAGATTCAACGGCGTCCGGTCTTGTTCCACGATGTCGATGACTTCCGTCAGTATCCGGAAGGAATCTTCCAGATATTCGGGCCGGACGAAATCGAGATTGTCGGCGGATGTGTGATATTCGGGGAATGTTCCATGCACGCTGCGCTGGAACGAGCCGACGGGAAGGTCGAAGCCCGGCGAGCAGTATTGCCGCTCATCATAGCCGTAGGGCGAGAAATCCATCAGCCCTGAGCCGGGCTCATGCCTGAGGACCTGGGCCACCGCCCTGTCGATGAAGGCGTCGCCGCGGCGACTGCGCTTGTATGACGGCCTGCCGGCATCGCCCAGGCATGACAGCACCAGGCCGTGATCGATCAGATGTACCCTCTCCTCATTGCGGGCGAGCCAGGCGATCGCGCCGATCGTGCCGGGAGCGAAGAGGAAACGGTAGCTGTAGCGCGTCTTCCGGCCGGACAGATATCTCGCAAGCACCGCCAGAACCGCCAGACCCGAACAATTGTCATTGGCCAGCGACGGGTGGCAGATATGCGCCGAGAGCAGGAATTCCCGCTCCGTCGCCCCCCGGTGGAGATATTCGCCATAGGTCAGGCTTCCATCGCTGAGTTCGGAATCGATCTCAACCCGGTAGAGGCCGTCGGGTAGTTCAGCGACCCGGTTATGGGCCATGCAGAATCCCCAGGACGGCGAATAGTATGAAGTGCGATACGGGATCAGTTCCGGCTGCGCCGGCAGCGTGTGGATGTGCGGCTTCAACTCGGCGAGCGGCAGGATGCCGGCGAAGGGAGTGCTGTAGCTCACCACATGCAGGCATGAATCGGCAAGGTCGACGATCCTGCGCCCGTCAGGCGCGGTAATGCTGGCCGAGCGGAGATTCCATTCCTGCGGGACTATCCAATCGAATAGTTGCGTGCCCGAAGGCACTTCGTTGCGCTCGATCGCAACATGCTTCGACAGGATGTCCAGCGTCTGCCGGACACCGTTTCCCGTGATGCTCCGGCAGATTGGATAGAGCTGCTCGACCAGGGCATGGATCTCCTGGCCGAGCCGGTCCACTGGCGGCCGGCGGACGACGGCATCCACTCCACTCACTCCGCAGCGGCCAGGGAACCGGAAGGTTCGGTAACGCGCATGCGCCCGTCCAGGAGGCCATTGGCCATGAGATACTTGATGTGCCCTATCCGCTGGAAGCGCGGCCCCTCGAACTCCTCGAGGGTGACGTTCGACCGTCTATAGGCTTCATAGAGCTGCTCGGCGCCCCTACGGGCATCCCAACGCGGTTTGAAGGCAGGAAGGGCGCGCGCAATCTTGCTGAAATCCACGCGGTAAGAGCGCTTGTCGGGGCCGGCATCGGAGGCCAGTTCAAGCCTGCAGCCGGGCACGACATCGGCGACGATCTGCGCGATATCACGGATCCGGTAATTGTAATCCGACCGCCCGACATTGAACGCTTCGTTGTGGATCACCTCGCGCGGCGCTTCCAGCCCGGCGATGAATGCGCGCGATATATCCTCTATATGGACGATCGGCCGCCAGGGAGTCCCGTCCGACTTCAACAGGATGATCCCCTTGATGACAGCCCATGCGACGAGATTGTTGAGCACGATGTCGAAGCGCAGTCGAGGTGAAAGGCCATAGGCGGTCGCCGGGCGGAAGTAGACCGGAGAGAAATTCGCGTCCGCCAGCCGGGAAATGTCGCGTTCCGACTGGACCTTGGATATGCCGTAGGCCGTGACCGGGTTGAGCTCGCCCGCCTCATCGACCATCCCCTCGCCCGCCTGCCCGTAATTGCTGCAGGACGAGGCAAAGAGGAAACGTGGAACGCCCGCCTCCTTCGCAGCCGCCGCCATGCGAACGCTGCCCTTGTGATTGATGTCGTAGGTGACGTCGGGATCGATATCCGACAGCGGGTCGTTGGATAGGGCTGCCAGGTGGATGACGGCGTCGAACCCCTCAAGGTCGCGAGGATGAACATCCCTGACGTCCTTTCGGGTGGAGGGTATCTCCGTCTGACGCCCCCCGGCATCGAAGTTGCAGCGGCGATAGAGGTCGCTGTCATAGCCGCTGACCGAATGCCCGGCCTCAAGCAGCATTGGCACCATCACCGAGCCGATATAGCCCTGATGGCCTGTCACCATGACTTTCATCGCGATCCCTTTCCGCGTGGATGTTGGCAGCAGAAAAGCTACTCAGGACCCGGCGGTCGGGCGATAACGCCAATCAGATGGAAGGGTGCTTCCTTGGGCTGCGGCTACACCTTGCGGTCGGCCGGCGCCCCATCCTTTCGGTGGAGCCTGTCAGAGTATCGTTGAAAGCAGGAACTTGTCCTGAACCCACAGGCTTTGCCTGAACTTGGCAACCTTGCTGCGGATTGTCCTGGCATGCTCTTCCCTGTTGTCGGCCAGCCTTGCGAATTGCTCCGCCAGCAGGCCGACGTCGAAATCCTCGACATTCTGGCAATAATCGCCAAGGCCCATTTCGGCGAGCAGCAAAGCGTTTTTCGGGGCATAGCCGAGGGAGATGACCGGCTTCCCCGCCATCAGCGCGGCCACGACATTGTGGAAGCGGGTCGCAATGACGAGATCCGTGCAGGTGGCCTGCCGGATCACGTCATGGATCGAATGGACAGGTTCGTAAGTGAGGCTGCCGACATGCGTGTCGCCGAGCGTCGCCACGATCGCTTCGACGGCCGGCACGTCGTCCTTGTCGCCCGTCAGGAGGCGGACGCCGTGGCCGCCAGCCAGGAGAAGTGCGACGAACTCCGTCATCTTGAGAATGTAGTCGTCGAAGATGGCTTGCCCCTGTTCCTGAAAGGCATACCAGCCGCGATAGTTCATGACCCCGACCCCGACAATGAGCTGAGTTCGCGAGACGGTTTCGAGCGATGGAGGAACAGGAAGCTTGAAGGCGAGATCCGGGTAGATGACGTCCCGGCTCGTGTCGACGCCCTCATTTTTGAGGAAATCCCTCGATCCGGTATCCCTGTAGCTGCGATAGCGCGCCATCCTGGCCGCACTTGCCATCAGCCACCGGCTGAAGCGATTCCCGATGGGACCGGCGCCGATACTGACGAAGGCGATCCGGGTGCCCACAAGGCGCGCCGCCAGGCACCAGTTGAAAACATCGAGGGGCAGGCTCGTCGGGCGCACGCCGAAATCGTCAAGGATGCCGGTGCCGGGCACCACCAGAATGTCGGTCTTGCGCATGTGTCGCACCGCATGGACCAGATCGCGAACCTCGCGGGCGAGCTTCCGCAATAGGCGTCCGGGACCCGTTCCCGCCGGCTCTTCGCCGCGCAATTGGACCGCCTCGATCCCGAACGATCCGCTTATGACCCCGGGGTCCTTGCAGATGCAGGAAAGCCGCGCATCCGGCAGGCTTTCCCTCAGGGATGAAATCATGGCTTCGAGCGAGGCGTCGTTGCCGAAATTCCCGCAGCCGAACAGCCCGAACAGGGCGATCGATTTCCCGCGGTGGGTCGTGGTCGCGGCGTCGGCCTGTGGAATTGGCCGCGGCTGCGGCTTGTGCTCGCCGATGCGCAGTTCATGCACGAGGTTCATTGGATACGCTCCGTCGGCTGTTGGGGCACAAGTTCCAGGATCCAATCGGTATAGCCGCGCTCATTGTGCCTTGGCGGCTTGAACCGGGTCCGGTCGGGCGCGAAGGGAGATCCGTCCACGCGCGTCGCTTCCCCCGTGGTGGGATCGATCCAGCGTGCATTGACCGGAGATGTCGCAAGTCGGGCAAGATCGACCCCGACGCCTGTGCTTCCGGGCATGTAGACGAGCCCGAACGATCCGTCGCGCGCCGTCACCGCCACCGCCTGCTGCATGCCGGCACCGATGCCTTCCACCAGAAGCCCGTTTTCAGCGTCCGGTTCGAGCAGCCACCATTTGCGCGACAAGACGAATTCGACGAGCACCTGCATGCTTCTGGCACCGGGACTGTCAAGGGCCTCCTTCCAGTCCATGGGTGGCGGCTGGAGGCCGGGGCCGCCGAAATGCCAGATCGGATTATTGCCGAACAGATGCCCGAAGGCTCCGGCAAGAATGGCGTGGTAGGCCTGAATCCGGATTCGATACTCGTCGGCGCCCCGCTCGAATTCGTAAGCACTCTCCATCAGGAAGAAGGGCATGCCGCCCCGGCTCCGGTGCTCACGGATGGCAGCCGGGTGGACTGGCCCATAGGTGTAGACATTGTTCACCTGTAGCCATGGTTCGCGGCTCCAGAAGTCGAGCGGAGCGGTTTCGGGAGCTGTGTGGACCGTGCCGAGGGCATCCGGGTCCGTCGCCACAATCCCCCTTGCCACGGCCCGTACGAGATCCCTGTCGGCCGGGTCGTAGTCACCCCCGTGGACCCACATGATGTTGTCGAAATGCCGGTAGCGCTGGCCGATAAACCGGCCATATGCTTCGAGAATGCGGGCGCCGGCCGCCGCCATCTCCGCGTACCAGCCCTCATTGCCGCCTGCGAACCCCAGATAGGAGGGGGTGAGCATGACCAGGAAGCCTAGTTCGCAAGCCTTGCCGAGCACTTTGTCGGCATGGGCGAAATAGGCTTCGTTCGGCGTTGCAAAATCCGCCCCGGCCGCGAATGGGCGCTCGCCATATGCGTTTGCGGGCGCGTTGCGCGAAAATCGATGCTCGATCAGGCTTACGAGTATCGTATTGAAGCCCCGCGCCTTCCGATCTTGCAGGTAGACGAGAGCTTCTTCCTCGGTGAGGTCGGCAAGCAGGGACCATGCGGTATCGCCATGCATGAAGAATGGCTGGCCTCCGATATATGTCGGATAGGCCTTTTGGTCTTCGACCTTGAGCGGAAACCGCATGCCGTCGCGCTCGCAAGCCATGCCGGCGCCAGCCAGCGACATCGAAATGCCGAGGAACGCGAGCAAGACCGCCAGCCGCGCTGTCATCTTTGCGCCCCTGCTAGCCGGCAGTGTCGGCGGCGGTGTCGCGAATGGCGGCGTGCTTGCGCCTGAACTCCGTGGAATCGATGATGCCGTAGGCCACGGTTTCCCGCGTCATCGTTCCGGCCCGCAATTGGCGGAGATAGTTCGCCAGGCCCTCATGATCCGCGGCTCGGTCGAGCAGCAACTGATACAGGAACCTGATATAGGCGACATCGTTCAGGCCGATGAGCGCATATTTCCTCTCGAAATCGCCCGAGCGCATCATCTCGACGATCATGTCGGCGAGTTGCACTTCTCCGCTCTCGAGCGCTTCCGACCACTGCACCAGGCCGTCACCGTCGCCGGCGTGCCCGAAGACCAGGCAATAGACGAAACTTGCCTGCCTTATATGCGCGTCCTTGTCTAAAGCCGTCGTTTCAGTGTCGCAATCGCGCCGTGGCTTGAATGGCGGCCGTGGCCCCAAAATGAAATCGCGCACCGTCTGGTAAGCGGGTTTGGGCTCCCCGGTCATCCATTTTCCATCCGGCGCGGGGACCAGTCTCACGAGGCCCATATGGGCTTCGAAGCTCGGCGCCCAATAGGCTTCGTCCAGCAATTCGTAGATATGGGCTGCCTCGACCCTGTATTTGTCGTGCAGTTCGCGCAGCCGCACCATCGTGTGTTCGATGCCGTCGGCCTGCCGGCGCATGCTGCGTTCGCTACCATAGGGATTGTTGAACTCGGTCACCCATATGGGCTTCCCATAGGCGGATATTTCGCGGAAGGCCCATTCCGGATCCTCGCCATACATGTGCCAGACCGAGATATCCCAATCGATCCCGTCCTGTTTCATCCGCGCGAAAGCGCCCGTATGCCCCCAACCCGACGTGCCGATCGCCTTGCGGATACCGGGATCGACCTCGGCCATTCCGTCCGACAGCCCCTTGAGGACGGCGCTCACCTTGACCCAGCGCGGGCCGTAATAATCGAGCGGCACGGTTCCACCCGCCGGTCCCCATTCGCATGGATATTTCGTGCCGTCGTCACGCATTTCGCATGGCTTGATGATGGCGTGATTTTCCATCTCATTGCCGAGTTCCCAGACGCGAATATCGTTCTTGAACCTGGTCGCCAGCGCTACCGCCAGTTTCCTGGTGCTGGCATAGAGTTCGTCTGGACTGTCCTTTTCCAGATCGATCGCCTCCGGCGTGATGACCGGCAGGATTTCAATCCCTCGCACATTCGCGGCGTCGACAAGTTCGGCGAGAATCTCGGCATTGTCCTCGTTGACGACATTGACCCTGTAGGATCGGAGGCCCAGATCCTTGACGTAGTCCAGCTGCCTTTCGATCGATATGTCGGGATAGGCGGTTATCGGGTGGCCGTTGACTCCCCAGAGGACATCTGCGGATGCGGGAGCGGCCGATGCGAACAGGCAGGCTGCGACCGTTGCGAAACGAATGGACATGACAGAACGGACCTCTTCCCCTGGCGTTTTGAGGTCGGATTGTCAGGACAGCCATTCCGGCGCGCAATTTCGCCATAGGGTTGACGGTCATCCCACCCTACACCTTTAGGAGGTCCGGCTCCGCGACATAAAGATACGCGGCAGGGCCGTGCTCCTTCGATTGTCGGAACCCTTCCGCATAATGGGCCGCTTACCGTGATTGCACACGCCATGGTGTTGTCGGGCTGACGTGACACGTCTGCGGGCAAGAAGGGCAAGCATGCTTTCCGTGAAACGCGCAATATTGCTGAGCACGGGAGAGCGCTACTTCCTGCTCGTTTCGAATTTCGCGACGGCGGCCCTCGTCTCCCGAATCCTGACGCCGGAGGAGATCGGCGTTTCGGTCATTGGAATGGCGATCCTTGCCGTCGCCATGTCCATCAGGGAATTTTCCAGTTCGAGCTTCCTCATCCAGCGGCAGGAGCTGAGCCGCGAAGACATCCGCAGCGCATTCACGGTGATGTTCATCCTCACCGGCATCATCGCCGCGTCTCTTGTACTCGCCTCGCCCTTGCTTGCCGGTTTCTATGACGAGCCGAATCTCGTTCCCTATTTCCGGGTCATCGCGATCTGCCTGCTGCTGGACGCCTCATTCATCCTCATCACGGCCCTGCAAAGGCGGGAGATGCAGTTCGGGAAGGTCGCCGCCGTCAATATCTCGGGTGCGGTCGCGGGCTCCGTGGCAACCATTTCCCTGGCGCTGGCCGGCTTCAGCTATATGAGCTTCGCCTGGGCATGGCTGGCCGGCAGCACGCTTTCCGCCGGGTTGGCCGTGGCGATGCGGCCGCATTTCTGGATGTTCAGGCCCTCCTTCGGCAGCTGGCGCGGGATCGTCTGGTTCGGGGGCTACAATGGCGTTATCGCCATGCTCTACCGGATTTTCGAAGCCCTTCCCCTGCTCCTCCTGGGCCGGCTGGTTTCGCCGCATGCGGCGGCACTTTTCAGCAGGACCCTGATGATCGGCCAGATTCCCGACAAGCTGGTTCTGGGGGGCGCGATGTCGGTCGTGCTTCCCGCCTTCTCGACCGAGGTCCGGCGGGGCTGCGACCTGAAGCGGCCATATCTGACGGCGATTTCCTTCGTCACGGCGTTCCACTGGCCAGCCCTCCTCCTACTCTCGGTGCTAGCGCAGCCGGCGGTTGAAATCGTGCTCGGCCAACAATGGCTCGAAACCGTGCCGCTGGTCAGGATCGTCACGATCGCGCTTCTCTTTTCCTTCAGCTTCGAACTCAACTATCCCGTGATGGTCGCAATGGGAGCCATACGCGACCTGTTCATCCGTTCGCTGATCGTTTTCCCGGTTTCGGGCCTCTTGATGGCCGCGGCCATCACCTGGGGAGGCTTGCAGGCAGCCGCGTGGTGCCTGCTGGTGACCGTGCCGTTCCAAGCCTTTGTCGCCCTCGCCTTCGTTACGCGCCGGCTCGGCCTGAGATACAGGGACATCGCGGCTGCCGTCTGGAAAAGCGGTATCGTGGCTCTCGCAAGCGCGGGCGCGCCATTAGCGGTCATGGTCTATCTCGGAACCGGATTCGCTCTCTCTCCCCTGCAGGCCGTGGGCGCCGGGCTGCTGGCCCTGCTGGCCTGGTGCGTCAGCCTGATACTGACCCGGCATCCATTGTTCGACGAGATCGTCAGGAGCTTGTCCATGTTGAGCAAGCCGGCGCTACGGCCGGCCGAGTGAGCAGGCCGGTCACGAAGCGAGATGCTCTTCGATCAGACCGGAAATTGTGCTTCGCGGCGCTTTGCGCCTTATCCGGTTCGCCCAATATGGCAGGCCCATGAAAGAAGGCGCAGTTCTTATCCCGAGACCAGGGCAGGCCAAGGCGATCCGATGCAGCAGAGAGCGTTCCTGCTTGTCTGCCCGATAGGCACGAGACGGCAGGAACTTCTCCCGCCCCGTATAGTGCCGGATCAATGCATTGTCCCAGAACCTGGTCTGGAAGGCCGACTTCTGCACGTTGAAACAGATCGGCAGCGTTTCCCACTCGCCACAGGCAGCCATATTGAACAGGCATTGATCAAGATGGACGCAGGAGCCATCCCAATAGGGGCAGAAAGACTCATGCGCGCTGATCGCGGCGGCATACCGGTCGGCAATACCGGAATCCCTCCACCGGGCGACATCGATGACGAGCAGGCCGGAATTGAAATAGCGCCGTTCCAAACCATGCTTTTCACAGTTGTGAAAGAACGCCCGATTATCAAGACCCGTGGAGATAGACAGGTCCGGAACCGCCGCCAGAGGACAATCGGCCGGGGCGGCGGCCATCAGGTCGAGGGGTCGCATGGCCAGGGTGTCATTGTCCAGGTAGCAAACAATTTCATGCTGATCTGAAATACTTGCAATGGCGTCTACCTTGGCAAAGGCCGTCGCAGTGATGTGGCCATGCCCCTTTCGCATATTATCCGCGGCAGGTAGGGCATGGACAGCAAGGCGATGGCCCGATGACTGGAGGAATCCCTCCACCGACGCCGGCGGCCTGGCATGAAACCCCGACTGGACGATGTGGATGTCGAGCGGCCGCTTATGGTTCAATCCGAGCGCTACGGCACTGGCATATGTCAGATCGTCCCGTCTTCCGTCGGTGAGGTAGACGACACTGATGCGACCATTGCTCATTGGCGGCCCTCAACGCGCTTTACCACACCCAGATTGAAGGATGCGATCGCCCCCACCCGCCTGGCGACTCCTTCTGTCCGGTAGAGATGGCCCAAAGGCGGAAAGAATCTGGATTTCGGATTGAGCGAGAGGGCAAATCGCAACAATTCGGTGCCCTCAGGTGCCCTCCTCCGCACAAAATGGGAAAGTGCCGACCAATATGCGGCCTCCCCCAATCTTTGCTTCACTATGCGATTGAGCCGGGGGCGGTTCGGCATCGAAGCTCCTTCATTAGCGAAGAAGCTCTCGAAGGCCTTCTCCCTTTCGCGCAGCACCAGCAGGCGGTCGTTCCACGTGGAGACAGACAGGTTGGACGAATGGATGCGCCGCACGGCGATCGGCATCGCAAGTTCGGCAACGTCCCCGGCCAAAGCCAGGCGAAGCGCCAGCTCCAGATCGTCGCAAAACGGGAGCGACGCGCGGTAATATCCAGCGGCTTTCTGCGCCGTCGTTCTTGCCAGCAGGGCATGAGCCGGAATCCCGTTCCCCATCGCCAGGCTGGATCTCTCGATGAATGCCGCGCCATCCGTCAGCATCCCGCCGCCCCGTTGCCGGGGCAGTTCACCGCCCTGCCACATGTCTGCGTTCGCCCCCAGCGCGAATGCGGCCGTCGGATTTGCATCCAGGAAGGCAAGGCCATGCCGGAGCGTATCGGGAGTCAGGAGATCGTCCGCGCAGAGGATCAGGAAATATTCTGCGCGCGCCAGGTCGATCGCCTCGTTGAATGATGCGTTTGGCCCGACATTCGTCTCGTGGCAGATAACCTCGATCCTGCGGTCCTGAGCCGCCAGTTCCCGGGCTAGCTCCGCGCTGCCGTCGCTCGATGCATTGTCGATGATGACGACCCTGACATCGATGTCTTGTGACAAGACGCTTCCGATACATTCAGGCAGGAAGTGCGCATAGTTGTAGCAGGGTATGGCGATGTCGATTCTGGCCATCTGCTCCTCGCCGCTATTCCGGCTTCATGGCGAGAGCCATGAGGGCGGAACCAAGTCCGACGGCCTCCTTCATCCGCTCGAAGCGGTCCCCGAAGACCGCCCGGACAGGCCGGTTCAGCTTCCTCGAATTGACGACGCGCATGATGCCGCGATCTCCCATCGGGAAGACCGAGGAAATCTGCCGGACATCGAAATGGGGGCTCAGAAGAACACGCAACTGGCGGCGGTCGAGCCATTTTCTTATCTGCCCGGCACCCGGCGGCGGCACCCGGTTGAAATGTTCGAAGACGAACCTGTTCTGCGTGGCCATCATCAGGACCCCGCCAGGGCGCAGATGAGACCTTACCTTCCGGATGAAACTCTCCTGATCGTCGACATGCGACAGGACTTCGAGTGCAACCACGACGTCGAACGCGGCGCGGCCCAGATCGAGCTTCATGAAATCCCCGGCGACATATTTCACCTCCGGATCTCTGGCTTGTGCCCTTGCGAGAACTTCGTCGGAAAGGTCGGTGCCCCATACTTTTCCGTATTGCGCCAGTTGCGGGCAGAACCAGCCAGCGCCGCAGCCGACTTCCAGTATCTGGAGATCGCGGCGGCCCATCCGTTCCAGCCAGCCGAGAATGACCGACGACTGCCTCAGCGAGGTGCCGGGAATGTCGAATTCGCGATGCCGGGCATTCCAGTCGTTCCAGAAATCCTGCTGCAGAGGAATCGGTGCACTCATGACTTTCCTCCTGCCGGGAAATGTCCCATCCTAGTCGTGCGCGGAGATATTCGCCCTTCGACAGATGGAATGAGCGCGGCGTCTCCACTTTCGGATGATCCCCTGCCCGGCTTCGGCACGCTCCGTGCGTCCACCTGCATCATCAGTTCGAGATATTGGGCGGCGATGCCGCGCCAGGTGTAGCCGCCGGCGCGGACGCGCCCTTTCGCCGCCAGTTCCTGCCGCCTGTCCGCGGAGCGCATCAGCATCCCGATGCGTTCGGCCCAGGCCACCACATCGTCGGGGTCGGCATAGAGGGCCGCGTCGCCGCAGATCTCGGGCAGACAGGGTGAGGTCGAGGCGACGACGGGACAACCGGCTGCCATCGCTTCGATCGCCGGAAGGCCGAATCCTTCGATCCGCGACGGGAAGAGGAAGCACAATGCGCCTTCGAGCGCCTTCTTGAAGTCATCGTCGCCGATGCGGCCGAGAAGGAGTATGTTGGCGGGCATTTCGGGCACATGCCGCAGAAGTGCCGCCTCATCGACGTTGCCGGGCATCCAAAGATCGAGGCCCATCCGGTCGATGACGGGGGCCAGCTTCGCCAGAAGGCCCATATTCTTGTATTCCTGATCGCTGCGCCCGAGACACAGGACATAGGGCCGGCCCCCGCCTGCGGTGAGCGAGGATCGGGCCGAATCCCACCGACCAGCGTGATCGCTGCCATTATAGGTGACGACGATTTTTTCCGCCGGTGCGATGCCGTAGGCGATCAAATGGCTGCGGGACAATTGCGAGACCGTGGTGATGCGTGCCGCTCGCCAGCCAACCGTCGGAAGGATGACGCGGTGCGCCCAACGAAAGCCGCGCCCGTAGCTCGACGGCATGAGCCGCGTGTGCATGTCATGAATGCAGGCGATCTGCCGCCTGATGGCGACGGGGGCAAGGTTGCAGAAACTGAGCAGCCCGCCGCGAACGTGCCAGGGCAGTTGTGCCTGAACCCAGAACTGGGGAAGCCTCGGCCTGCTGAATTCGGGGACGATCCTGACAGGGATGTTTTCAAGCCGCAGCGGCACGGAAAGCGGCCGGGGAGCGAGCAGCTCGATCTCGAGATTGCGGCTGAGCGGATGGCCCGCGGAAATGAACGCATCGAGCGCCCTGGTCACCTCGTGGGCGTAGCGGGCAACCCCGTTCGGCTGGAGCGTCGTGAAATCCCCGTTGATGGTCCAGCGCCTCGGCTCCGTCGTTCCTTTGCCCTCGTGCCTGTCGGCAACGCCGACAAGGCGATCGGGGCCGATGTCGAGATCGACACGCAAGCTGGGTCCGGGATCGATCATTTTGCCTCCCAATGCGGCATGCAAAATAGCATTCCCGATGCGTCAGCCGCTCTTCAAACCTTTGGCGTAGGAACCACCCAGGCTCGTCATTCCGGATGATCGATGCCAGCGTGGATGAGCCATAGGGCTGTGATGACCTGCCTTTCTCCTGCTGGGAAACTGTCATTTTCCGGGGGCACTGCATGGCAAGGCGGTGGACGATCAACGGGCGTTTCCTTTCCCAGCCGACCACGGGCGTTCAGCGCTATGCGCAGGAGGTCGTCCGAATGCTGGACAGCCTGATATCCGAAGGCCACCCCCTGGCCCGCGATCTCGCCATCGAACTGGCCTCTCCGCCCGGCGCCCGCAAAATGCCGCTCGACAATATTCCTATCCGGCAAGTTGGCCGGACAGGCGGGCATTTCTGGGAGCAGGTGCAGCTTCCGTCATCACTCGACAGCGGTGGGCTGCTCAGCCTGTGCAATACGGGACCGCTGCTTTGCAGCCGGCACATCGTCTGCATTCATGACGCCAATGTCTGGAACGCTCCGACGAGCTATTCTCTCGCGTTCAGAATCCTTTACCGGACAATATTGCCATTGCTCGCGAAGACGGCCCGGCGTGTTTCGACCGTATCGGACTATTCAATGTCCGAGCTGGTCCGCCATGGGGTCAATCCGGCCGCGCACTTCCTCGTCGCCCCCAACGGTCACGAACATGCCTTGCGCTGGAAGCCTCGGCACTCGGAAGCGACCAGACGCGCGGCGTCCGGAAACACGGTGGTCATGGTGGGCAGCCCTGCCCCGCACAAGAATATCGGCCTCATTCTGGGAATGGCCGACCGGCTTGCGGATGCTGGTATCGACATCGCCATTGTCGGCGCAGCGGATCCAAGGGTGTTTCAGGGGCAGGTCAGGACGGAAGCGCCAAACATTCATTGGGTCGGGCGTGTTTCCGATGGAGAAATGGCCGCCTTGTTGAAGGATTCGCTCTGCCTCGCATTTCCATCCCTGACGGAGGGCTTCGGTCTGCCTGCCCTTGAAGCGATGACGCTCGGCTGCGCGGTCGTGGCCACGGATCGCGCCAGCCTGCCCGAAGTCTGCGGAAGCGCGGCATTATATGCCTCTCCCGACGACCCTGAGGCATGGTTCACAAGCTTCGTCAGACTGCGTAATTCGCCGGAGCTTCGGCGCGAGATGATCGCGCGGGGGCAGGAGCGGGCTTCCGTCTATAGCTGGCGGCTTACCGCGCTGCGCTATCTCAACGCCATGGCCGAGGCGGACGGGTTGCAAGGCTTTGCCGACGCCGATCCTGTAGGCTCTCCCATCCAGTTCGATAGAACTGGATAGAAATTTCATCCGATCTCGTGAAGCGCCTGGACGGCTCCGAACGATTCAAGGATCGCGTGGTCGAAGTTCTCTTCTGAAAAGCGGGATGCGTTCCGTGCACAGGCAGCGGGCGCGATTGCGTGGATATTCCTTTCGAACTGTTCCACGGCATCCTTCACATGCTCGACCGTCTGCCCTTTGAAAAGCAGGCCGGTTGGTTCCGCTGACGCTCCGAGCCGCTTCACGATATCGACGGCGCCACCGCGGCCGAAGGCGATCAGCGGTGTCCCGCATGCCTGCGCCTCGGCCAGCGCGATGCCGAAATCCTCGCAGCCGGCAAACACCATGGCCTTCGCCCGCGCCAGCATTTCCACATATTCCTTCCGTGGCAGAAAGCCCGCAAAGGTCACGTTGGGCCCCGCCAGCGCGCGCAGATCCGCCGACTGCTGCCCCTCGCCGACCACGACCAGCCTTTTCGAGGGCATTTCGTTGAAGGCCCTGATGACGAGATCGGTCCGCTTGTAGGGGGCGAGGAAGGAGGCGGAGACGTAGTAATCGTCCTTGTCCTTCACGCAAGGCAGTTCGCCCAGCGCCAAAGGCGGATAAACGACACGCGCATGCCGCCCGTAAATATGCTGGATCCGCGAACGGACATAGTTCGAGTTGGCCAGCATCAGGTCGGGACCGTGCGCCGTCCGTGTATCCCAGGTCCGCAGGCGATGGAGCATATAGCGGTAGAGCATGCCCTTCGCGCCGAAGCCCAACCTGCCCTGCTGGAGATAGGAAAACTGCTCGTCCCAGGCATAGCGGACGGGACTGTGGACATAGCACAGATGCGGCTGATCCGGCCGGGTGATGACGCCGCGCGAAAATGCCGCCGAGGAGGAAATCACCGCATCATAGCCCGTGACGTCGAATTGCTCGATCAGGAACGGACAGAAGAAAAAGAGGTGCCGGTAAAACTTCTGCACCATCGGAATTCTGTTTGCGGCCGAGGCATGGAATTCGACGTCGCGGAAATATTGGTCCTTCACCTCGGGCGGCAGGAAATCGAAAAGCGTGAAGACCTCCGCATTCGGAAACTGCTTGCATATCTGCGCCAGCACGCGCTCCCCGCCGCGGAAATTCGGGCACCAGTCATGGACGACGGCGATATGGGCAAACCGGTCGACGGCCTGCTCCGGCGCTTCGAGCCGCTCCTGCATGGCGATGTCGAACGCGACGGCAGGGTTCGGAGAGATTTCGTGGAGCATGAATCCCCCATGGACTTCGACATGGGCATTCTCCATGCCGAGCTCTCATCCCCGCAACTCGACCGATAGGCTGCCCGCCCGCCGCGCATGATGCTGGGCTCATCTATTCGGAGGAACGGCCTACCCCGCGCGCATCCCAAAGCGTGCGGCCGTGGCGGATCGTTTCCTCTTTTATGCACGCTGCATCGGATCACGCGCACGTCTAGGCTCTGCCGAGGCACAGCATGGATCGGGCATGAGACTGACGGTGATAATCCCCACTCTCGGGCGCGGCGAACAGGTTGCCCGCCTGCTCGAATATCTCGGCGGCCAGACGAGACTTCCCGACGAAGTCATATTGTCGGCGCCCGACGCCACGCATGTGGAACTGCCCGCAAACCCGTCATTCCCGGTCGTGTCGGTCTTCGGCCCTAAGGGCCTCGCCGCGCAACGCAACACGGCCATGGCATCGGCGCTGGCGGCAGCCGACATCATCACTTTCTTCGATGACGATTTCGTACCGTCGGTCGACTATTTGCGTCAGGTGGAGGAGTCCTTCGCTTCACATGACGGCTGGGCCGTGGTGATGGGGCGCGTCATCAGGGACGGTGCCGGCAATGAGGGTTTGACCTGGGGCGATGCGGAGGCGGCGTTCCGTGAAACGGAAGCCGAAGTCTTTACCGGCCCCGCCACGATCGATCATCTCGGCGCCTACGGATGCAACATGTCGTTCCGCGCTTCCCTCATCGGCGACCTTCGCTTCGATGAGCGCCTCGTCCTCTATGGCTGGCAGGAAGATATCGACTTCACCAGCCAGATGAGATCGAAAGGCCGCGTGGTCTGCGTGACAGCGATCAAGGGCGTGCATCTCGGCATAAAGGCGGGCCGCGTCAGCGGGAAGCGGTTCGGCTATTCGCAGGTCGCCAATGCGGTCTATCTCGTCAGGAAGGGCTCCGTGCCGGCTTCCTTCGCGCTCCCGCTGATGCTGCGAAATGTGACCGCCAATCTGGCAAGGAGCCTCTGGCCCGAGCCTTATGTCGATCGACGGGGCAGGCTGTGGGGCAACATGCTGGCGATGCTGCACGTCGCCACCGGGCGGATCGAGCCGGAATACATCCTGAAAATCTGAAGGGGTGGATCATGCGCAAATGTCTTGTGACGCTCGCCGCGGCTTCGATTGCCGCAGCCTGCTGCCTTCCGGCGGCGGCTGGCGAATATCTGCTGGGCCCTCAGGACAAGGTCAGGCTCAAGATCTATGAGTGGCGGCCGTCGCGCGATACGATTTTCGAGTGGACGGCGCTCAATGACGATTTCGTCGTTGCCGCCGACGGCACGCTCTTTCTTCCCTTTGTCGGCCAGGTGCGCGCGCAGGGAACCGCCCCCCGCGATCTCTCCCGCGCGATCGGAAGCCGCCTGATGCAGCAGATGGGTCTGGGGCGCGAGCCGGATGTGGCCGTCGAGATCGTCCAGTTCCGGCCTTTCTACATCATTGGGCATGTGACCCAGCCCGGCGAATTCCCGTACAGGCCCGGCCTGACGGTCCTTCAGGCACTGGGCATTGCGGGTGGACTTCGCACCCGCGAGGAGAACCTGACGCGGCTTGAACGCGAAGTCATCGCCGGCCGCGGCGATGTCGGGATCCTGGCTTTGACGAATGTCAGCCTGCTGGCGAAGAAGGCGCGACTGACGGCGGAACTGGCAGGCAGCGATGAAATCGCCTTTCCTGCCGAACTCACCGGGCAGGCGGAAAACACGACCGTCGCCCTGATGATGGAGCAGGAGCGCACCATTTTTGCGGCCCGGCGGGACGCCCTTTCCACCCAGTTGCGCGCCCTGCGCGAACTCAGGACGTTTCTGGAAGAAGAGCTGGTCTCGCTGGAAAAACAGCTGACGTTTCACGACAGGCAGGCCGAACTCATTCAAAAGGAACTGGCCGGCGTCTCGTCTCTCGTCCAGAAGGGATTAGCCGTCGCGCCGCGTGAACTGTCCCTCGAGCGCACGGTCGCCCAGATGCAAAGCGACAGGCTTGCCGCCGAGACTTCACTGCTCCGGGCGCGGCAGGAGATGAGCAGGACCGACATCGCGATCCTGGAGCTGAACAATCGCCATGCCAACGAGGTTGCCGAAAGCTTGCGCGATACGCAGATCCAGCTCGATGAAGTCGTCAGGAAAGCCAATACGGCAAGGCAGCTGCTCTACGAGACTGAAGTCACCGCTCCGACGCTCCTCGCCTCGCGGGAGCGCTCCGAAAGAGCGCAGCCCATCTACAAGATCGTGAGAACGACAGCCGCCGGAACGCAGGAACTGACCGCCGAAGAGACGACGCCGATAGAGCCGGGCGACACGGTGAAGGTCGAAATCCCGATGCCGTCGGCCGGGCTTGCTACCCTGCCCGCCCCCGCTAGCCAGATCGGCGCGGGGCTGGCAGCAGACTTTTCCGGCACGAACTGATCGCATCAGTTCGTCAAGGTCGCCACCTTTCCATCGCGAAAACAGTCGCAAGCGGATGCGATTTCGGAACCCATCGGGGCCGGACGACATTTCTGGTCTGGCCTGAAAGATGCGGTCAACGAGCGGCATAGCGCTGCCCCTACGTTAACAGATGATAGAGAACTATTTGCAATTCTGACAAAAAATCATCCTGCCGCAGCTGGTACATCGTGCCGGAGGATACTCACAGGAGATGTCGGTGCTCACGAGTGTAATCGCTGCGGCGGCGGTTGGGTTGCTGATGGGCTTGAAGTTCAAGGTTCCCATCCTCATCGTGGCGACAACTCTGCTCCTGATCGGAAGCCTCGCCTGGAACCAGCTGGGCCTGCCCGGCGATGTCACGGTAGCGAGGTTCCTCATTCTCGCATTCGCCCTGGCTTGCGCCTATCTGGTCGGCCTGTCGCTATCCGCAGGATTCAGGCGGAGTCGGAACTGAGCTCGACCCTATGACGCCTTGTCGAAGCGCATGACCGCGAAAATGGTCCTGAACAGGATCCACACGTCGAGCCAAGGGGACCAGTTCCGCACATAGTGACTGTCCAGCGCGACGCGGTCGTCATAGTCGGTGCTGCTACGCCCGGTCACCTGCCACAGGCCAGTCAAACCCGGCCGGGTGGAGAGATATTCGCCGGTGTGACTGCCGTAGCGCTTCAATTCCTCGGCGACGATCGGCCTTGGCCCCACGCAGCTCATATCGCCACGGAGAACGTTGAAGAGTTGGGGGAGTTCGTCGATGCTCGATTTCCGCAGCAAGTGCCCGAAGAACGTGACGCGCGGGTCGTTCTTGAGCTTGCGGGTCACCTCCCATTCACGGGCTGCTTGCGGATCGGCATCGAGATGCGCCTTGAGGATTTCTTCCGCATTCGCGACCATCGACCGGAACTTGTAGCATTTGAAAGGCCTTCCGCCGAAACCGACACGGCTGTGGGAGAAGACCACGGAACCGCCGGACAGTTTGAGCATCAGGGCAACGACGATCATCACCGGCGCGGCCATCAACAAGGCCGCGGCCGCGACGATCAGGTCCACAAACCGCTTCAGCGTTCCGCCAACGGGCGGGTTCCGGGCATCCGCGCCGATCGCCGGTGCGATATTGGTCAGCATGGTGCCGGAACTGCTTCGATCGGCTGAAGGGACCACTTGCAGAAAGGGTTGGCGGCCGGTTGCCGAGACAGGAGCGGACGGTGGAACCCAGGCGGCAGCTCCATGGTGAGGCTGGTTCTCGAAGACGTTCATCGTCATGTTGGATTCGCAGCTCTGTTATGGTGACCACACTCTTCCAAGACGGGGAATGGCCGGCAAGAAATGCAAAGGTGGAGGTGCCGTTCTCCCTTCTCTCATCCCAAGGAATGACCCCTCACCCGCTTTGTTGAGCTTTGGCGGGAAACCATGCCGGGCCCTACAATTTCGGCTGTTTCGTCGTTGCTCCCACATTGGCGAGAAGGACGCCGAGCAGCGGTGTCCTGCTGGCTTGCAGGTTCCTGGCAAGCTCCCGCACGGCATCGATATGCGTCTTGCCCCACTCCGCCACGATGACGACACCGTCGAGGACAGAGCCGACAGCCAGCCTGTCTGGTCCCGATGAAAGCGAAGGCAGGTCGACGATGACCATGTCATATGCCGCAAGGTCGGACAGAAACGCCTGCATGGCCCATGGCGCGAGCAGGTTCCTGGCATCGACCGCCGAACTCGACAGCACGTCGAACGGACGCCCCGGCGCGCGCAATATGTTGAGCCTGACGGTGTCATGAAGCAGTTTTTCGTCGCTGCCCTCGAAACCAAGCAGCCATCTCGACATGGCAGGCCGCTGGACATCGGTGTCGATGACCAGCGTCTTCAGGCCGGACAGCGAATAAAGCGTCGCCAGATTGCTCGCGATCATTGTCTTCGAGCTGTTGCGTGAGACTGCCGTCAGGCCGAGGAACCTGATCGGGTGGTGGGTGTCCGCAAGGCTGATTTCCGTACGTACCTTTCGAAGGCTGTGGCTGAACCGGGAATGTGGTCGCCTTGCCACTTCATCGGCACCGGCAGCCTTGGTCGGCCTTGGCATCGGCGGCACTTCGCCGACGCATTCGACGCCAAGGCTGTCGCGGATCTGATTGGGCGTCCGGATGGTCCAGTCGAACGTGTACCTGACGAAGGAAAGCCCGATGCCGAGAACCAGTCCTGCGGCGAGCGCGAATGCCAGCACCAGTTTCGGCCGCGGGGCACTCGGGGCGAGAGGTGCCGTTGCCGCGGTTATCACCCGCGCATCGGCAACCGGATAGGACTGCTGGCTGACCGAGTTGGTGTAGGCATGGAGGAAGCTCTCATACATCTTCCGGTAGGTCTCTGCGGTCACCTCCAGTTCTTCCAGAGTCGGGATGTTTTCCCCGGTCTCTTCGTCGGTCTTGTTCACGACGCTGTAGTCATGCCGCGACCGGAAGGTCTGCGCTTCCGCCATGGCGCCATTCATCTGCGTTCTCAGTTCTTCCAGCCGCTGTTCGAGCCACCGCCCGCCCTGCTTCGCGGCTTCGGCCTTGGTCTCGACCTGCTCGCGCACGAAGGCGTCCGCGGTGGCATTGGCGATTTTCGCCGCGCCTTCCGGGTCGAGGGAGGTGAAGGATATGTTTATCGCATAGGAAACGCCGACCCTGCGGATGTCGAGGCCGGTGTGGAATATCAGCGTCGTCAGCCGCGCGCGCTGATATTCGCTCAGCATCGCGGTGTCTTCTTCGCTCTCGGCGAAATATCCCTCGATGGCGGCAAGCCAGCTGCTTTCCCCGAGGCCCAGTGCGCCGGCCAGCATCGTTGCCATCGCGCCAAACCGTCTGCCCAGAGAAGGGGTATGCGGGCGATTGAACCTTGGATCATCGATGAGCTTCAGCTCGTCGATGACCATGGCCGCGATCTTTTCCGACTCCATGACGGCGATCTGGCTTTCGATCTGCGCCGTATCGAGTGACAGATTGATCTCGCCGCCACCCTGCTGCAGATGTTGTGGCAGTTTTGGCTCGATCAGGATCTGCGCAGTTGCGGTGAAAGCCGGGGCGGTCGTCGAATTGTAGAACCAGGCTATCAGCAGGGCCACGGCAAGGCAGGCGGCGATGGTGCGGACGTAGCGGCGGAGAAAGGCGGTTATGTCCGAAAGGCTGATGAATTCCTGGCTGGCAACGGCCTGCTGCTCGGCGGACAAATGAAAGCGGCTGGGAAAAACGCGGTCCATTCAGATTGTGCTCCGGGGAATGTATAGCGCGCTCTCGTAAGGCCACTCGGCTGACGACCGGATCGAACGCTTGCCCGTGATCCCGGAGAGAAGTCTACGCCTGCACCGGGGAAGGTAAAACGCCGCCAATTGGCGTAGGCCGGGCGGACACCGGCCATGTCTGCACATTAAAGAACACGGCCCGGGGCGGCTGTGCCGAGGCCATGCTTTCGGCTGGTACGGCGCCTTCACCCAAGTGATGAGCAGGAGGGCCGAAACAGCCTATTTCATGAAAGCGAGCGCATCCGGCACCGTGCTAATGACAGGTCAGGGGAGCAGGAAACCTTCGCCATGAACGTCGTCGGCCAGACCGAGCCGAACACTTTCGTCTCCGAAAACAGCGTCTTGAGCCGGAAGACCGCGCGCGGTCCGTATGCCGATCGCAGAGGCGACCACATTTCCCAGGCCAGGAATCGGACTCCAGCCTTTCGGAGGGGATGATCATGCCGGAGAAAATTGCGGGTTTCGTGATGAGCGGCGGCGTCGGCTCACAATTGTGGCCCCTCTCCCGCGAGGACAATCCCAAGCAGTTCCACAACCTGGCAGGCAACGGCTCAATGCTCGCCAAGACGGTGCAGCGGCTCAAGGCGCGCCCCCGCGGGAAGATGCCGATCTACCTGATCACCTCGGAACAGCATGCCGACCGCGTCGCCGCCGACATCACCCCGCTCGGCCTGAACGGTGGCAGGCCGATCTTCGAGCCCATCGGGCGCGACACGGCCGCCGCTGTCGCGGTTGCGACCCTGCAAACGATGGCGGAGCATGGCGTCGAAACACTTTTGCTCATCGTCCCTTCCGATCACGAGATCTCCACCGTCGCCCAATTCTGGGAGACGGTGGAATCCGGCGTGCCGGCTGCCAGATCGGGCAGCATCGTCGTTTTCGGCGTCAAGCCCATGCATCCCGAAACCGGCTACGCATATATCGAGATCCCGGCAGACGATGACGGCGTGCCGCGCGCACCCTGTTTCGTCGGGAAACCCGATGAGGAGACCGCGCGGGAATATGCCGGCTCGGGACGATTTTTCTGGAATACCGGCATTTTTCTGTCCCGCGCAGACACGATGCGGAACGCATTTCTCGAATTTCGACCGGACATATGGGAGGCTGCCGAGCAGGCCCACGCGACGGCCCGCGCCGATGTTTCGGGCATCCATCTCCCGGAAACCCTCTATTCCGTGGCGCCGCCAGCTGCAATCGACCACGCCATCATCGAACAGTCGAACCGGATCGAGATGGTGCAGGCGAGTTTCCGCTGGAGCGATCTCGGATCGTGGCAATCGCTGCTCGCGGTCAGCCCTTCCGACAGCGATGGCAATGTCGTCATGGGTGACGTCCTCGCCATCGAGTGCGGCAACTCCTATTTCAGGAGCCAGGGCAGGCTGCTGTCCGTGTTCGGCATGAAGGAAGTCGCCGTCGTTTCCACGCCGGATGCGGTCTTCATCGCTCCCGTCAGCTACAGCCAGAACGTCAGGAAAGTGGTGGAACGACTGGAGAAGAGCGGGCGTCTGGAGACGAAGATCACCCCGTCGGAAGACCGTGTGATCATCAGCGGTTCATGGCGAAAGCGCGTCCAGCACTGGCTGTTCGGGGAAACGCTCCCCCTGTGGTCCACCGCCGGCGTAGACGAGGTCCATGGCGGCTTCCACGAGACGCTCGGCTTCGATGGCAGGTCCCTGGGCAAAGACAAGCGCACGCGAACCATGGCGCGCCAGATCTACGCTTTCGCGGTGGCCAAGGAACGGGGATGGGTCGGCCCGGCCGATCGGCTGATCGCTCATGGCATCGACTTTCTTTCGAGGTTCGGCCGGACCGATCGCGGCGGATGGGTCCGCACGCTGAAGTCGGACGGAAGCGTGGCCGACCCGACCGAGGACTCATATGATCATTCCTGCGTTCTGCTGGCGCTGGCTCATGCCCATCGATGCCGGCACCCGAATGCGCTGCGTCTGGCCAATGAGACGCTCCAATTCATCGATACCTATCTGGAGGACGGAAGCCTGAGCGGCTTTCTCGAAATACCTGAATGGGACGGCGAGCGCCGCTCGAATCCTCACATGCATCTGCTGGAATCCTTCCTCGCATGGTATTCGATCACCGGCGACCGCGCATTCCTGCGCCGGGCGGTGCGCATCGTCGATCTCTTCCGCGCACATTTCTTCGATCGCGAATCCTGGACCCTCGGTGAATATTTCGACACCAACTGGACGCCTCTGTCGGGGGAAATGGGCCAATGGACCGAACCCGGCCACCATTTCGAATGGGCCTCCCTGCTGGCCGAATTCGGACGGGAAAGCGGGCAGAAGGATTTGGTGTCCTACGCCAGGAAGCTCTATTCCTCTGCGATCGCCAGCGGGTTGAACCGCGCGACCGGACTGGCCTACGGAAGCGTGTCGCGGCAGGGCATGCCGCTCGACAGGATTTCCCGCAGCTGGCCGCAATGCGAAGCCCTGAAGGCCGCCATCGCCCTGGACGGCACCGGCGGTCCGGATATGAAACCCGAAATAGAAACCCGCGTCGGCCGCCTCTTCCGGTGGCACATCGATCCCGCGCCGGTGGGCATGTGGATCGATCGGATAGACGAGCGCGGCCGGTCGCTGGCAACAGAGGTGCCCGCCAGCATCTTCTATCATCTTGTCACTGCGCTCATGCAGTATCTCGACAAGACAGAGGGAGAGGTGGAACAACTCCCTGCTTCAACGCGACAGAGAGGAGAGTTGCTGAAGCAGTCTTTCGGCTGACTGGCCTCTGGTAAACCGGGAGGGCAACCTGGGCACCCGGGTGCTGGAACCTGTGTTAGATAAGAACTGGAGACCGCCACAGCGTTCGGGGTCGGATTTGAATTGGTGCGGAGAGAGCCTCGAACGCTGGACCGGTCAATTCTATTAGGGGCTCCCGAGCGCGTTTGGCTCTGACTCGGAGAATATCCTGACTATCGAGACTTCCTACGGGCAACCAGCGTTTGGCATTTTCTTTTGCCGCCGTTGAAGTCCGAGGCTTGCACCTGTGGGTAGCTCTCAACGATTTTCACGACATCAAATCCGAGAACTCCTAGCCATTGTTTGACGAGCGCGATGGATGGAGTCCACCAGCCGGTCATGTGGATACTGTCGGTATTGTTTGGCTGCGGCAACCACGTGGCGATCGACGCATCGTGCTCGGGGAACATACTGCTGACCACAAGTGTGTCGCGGCAAAGCCTTGCTCCCATATACAGCCCCTGGAACGGATCGCGCAGATGCGTAATGATCATTCCGTACATGACGATATCGAACGCGCCCAATTGCTCCGGCATATCGTAGACCGGACCATAAAATGCCTTAGCCTTTGAACCGTGAAGGCGGTGCGCCAGCCAGTATGCGCGCTTCAGCCGGAGAAGCGCATCGGAATGGACAGCCTTTTCTTTCGCCATCTCCTCGATGCTCAAGCGATAGTGAGGAACTATGTCCCAGTTCGCACCATCATCAAGATCGTAAGAGACAACATCTGCACCGCGCTGCTCCATCGAAAAGGTCAGAAAGCCGCTTGCAGCTCCGACATCGAGAACACGTTTGCCGCTGAAGTCGATATTGCCCAAGTAGGCGTCGATGCAATCACGAAGATCCCAGGATCCGCCAACTTCCCCGAGCCCAGGCAGGGTGGTCTTGTGATAAAAAAAGCAGCGCTCCGGGGAATCTACATGCCAAGGATGAGCGAATTGCACAGTAGTAGCCCCCCATTTTTCGCAGGCAACAAAACCACACGCCCGCCCACCAGCGCAATCCCTCATTTGCAACCTTGAGGTAGAACTGTGCCCGTTGCCTCGCAACATGGCCTCAAGCCTGCTCCAGAGTCGGTATTCGATCACTCCGAAGGATTACATGCCGGGGCCGTATACGCGTCTAGGTCCACAAGACAACTGAATTGCGCTGTAGAACAGATAGAGTCTGGCAGAGGGAGTGGGATTCGAACCCACGGTGGACTCGCGCCCACGCCGGTTTTCAAGACCGGTGCCTTAAACCGCTCGGCCATCCCTCCTGAAGTGCGTCGAAGATGCGCGGCCAGCTTCGTGCCGGTTCTCCTCTAGATCATTTTGCTGATCAACGGAAATAGCGAAATGATCCCTGCGCGGCCTGCCTGGATGCCGGCGGCTATACGATGCGGCCCACTGCGCCATCAGCGGCATTCCTGATCGCGTCGATGTTGGCGCGGTAGGCGGCTTCACCGCTGCCCTTGAACACAGCCGAGCCAGCGACCAGCACATCCGCGCCTGCGGCAGCCACCAGCGGCGCGGTTTCCGGCGTGACGCCGCCGTCGATCTCAATATGGATGGGACGGTCGCCGATCAGCGCCTTGACGCGCCGCACCTTCTCGACAACCGCCGGAATGAATGCCTGCCCGCCGAAGCCGGGATTCACCGTCATCAGCAGCACGAGGTTCAGCCGGTCGAGTACGTATTCGATCACGCTTTCAGGCGTCGAAGGATTGAGCGAGACGCCGGCCTTCTTGCCGAGATTGCGGATCGCCTGCAGCGAGCGGTCGAGATGCGGACCGGCTTCGGCATGTACCGTGATGATGTCGCAGCCAGCGTCGGCGAAAGCCGCGAGATAGGGGTCGGTCGGCGCGATCATCAGATGGCAATCGAAGACCTTCTTCGTACGTGACCGGATCGCCTTGATGATCGGGGGACCGAAGGTGATATTGGGCACGAAATGGCCGTCCATCACATCGAGATGAATCCAGTCGGCCCCTGCCCTATCGATCGCCTCCACCTCCTCGCCCAGCCGCGCGAAATCAGCCGAAAGCACCGAAGGCGCGATGATAGTCCTGTTGGTCATGAGGCTGCTCCCTACGCAAGTCCCTGCGATATGGCGTCGCTCTAGACCATTGCGCAAACGACGGAAACGACGAATCGCGCCGTGCGACGCTATTGCATCGCGCTCGACCGCGAATTCGCAATGCCGCAGCATACATCGGCAAAATTCCGTGCTATTGCGCGCGCGTTTTTCTCAGATTCAGGTCCATTGCCCATGTCAGCCGCGCCCCGCGTCAGTTTCGTCAGCCTCGGATGCCCCAAGGCCCTGGTCGATTCCGAACGCATCATCACGCGCCTGCGCGCCGAAGGCTATGAGATTGCCCGCAAGCATGACGGGGCGGATCTGGTCGTGGTCAATACATGCGGCTTCCTCGATTCCGCCCGCGACGAATCGCTGTCGGCGATCGGCCAGGCGATGTCGGAGAACGGCAAGGTCATCGTCACCGGCTGCATGGGCGCCACGCCGGAACTGATCCGCGAAAAGCACCCCAATGTTCTGGCCATCACCGGGCCGCAGGCCTATGAAAGCGTCATGGCGGCCGTGCACGAAGCAGCGCCGCCGGCGCACGAGCCTTTCGTCGATCTCATCCCGCCGCAGGGCGTAAAACTCACGCCGCGCCACTACGCCTATCTCAAGATTTCCGAAGGCTGCAACAATCGCTGCTCCTTCTGCATCATCCCGGCGCTGCGCGGCGATCTCGTCTCACGCCCTGCCGCAGACGTGCTGCGCGAAGCGGAGCGGCTGGTGAAGGCGGGCGTAAAGGAACTTCTGGTCATCTCGCAGGATACGAGCGCCTATGGCGTCGACCTCAAATATCAGGCCAGCCAGTGGCAGGATCGCGAGGTGCGTGCGAAATTCCTCGATCTCTCGCGCGAACTGGGCGACATGGGCGTGTGGGTGCGCCTGCACTATGTCTACCCCTATCCGCATGTCGACGAGGTGATCCCGCTGATGGCGGAGGGCAAGGTGCTGCCTTATCTCGACATCCCCTTTCAGCATGCCTCGCCGCAGGTTCTGAAGAACATGCGGCGCCCCGCGCATCAGGAAAAGACGGTGGCGCGCATCGCCAGATGGCGCGAAATCTGCCCGGACCTTGCTCTGCGCTCCACCTTCATCGTCGGCTATCCGGGCGAGACGGAAGAGGATTTCCAGATGCTGCTCGACTGGATGGACGAGGTGAAGATCGAGCGCGCCGGCTGCTTCAAATATGAGCCTGTCGGCGGTGCGCGTTCGGAAGAACTGGGCCTGCCGGCGGTGCCCGAGGAGGTCAAGGAAAGCCGCTGGCGCAGGTTCATGGAGCGCCAGCAGAAAATCTCCGCCGCCTTGCAGAAGAAGAAGGTCGGCAAGCGCCTGCCGGTCATCATCGACGAGGCGAATGGCGTCACCGGCAAGGGACGAACGCGCTATGACGCGCCGGAGATCGATGGCGCGGTGCATATCACCGCGCGCCGTCCGTTGCGCGTCGGCGATATCGTGACCGTCAAGGTCGATCGTGCGGATGCGTACGATCTCTACGGAAGCGTCGCCTGATCACGCCTGCTGCGCCGCCATCCACTTCTGCAGCGAGGGTGACGCCATGGCCATACGCTGGTCGATCTCGTCGGCGCGTTTCTTTGCCGGCCGCTGGGTGACGCGTTCGAGATAGGCCTTGAAGGATGGCTTCTCCGGCAGGGTCTTCAAAACATGGATCCCGTAGCCGATGCCTGAGGCGAGCTGCGTATCGGCTGCGGTGAAACGGTCACCGGCGGCGAATGGGCGTTCGGTCAACATCCTGTCGAGATATGACACCATGTCCTCGAACACGCCGAAGGAATAGTCGTTGCTCTCATAGGTCAGGCCGTGAGCTCTGGCGGCCATCGCAGGGTCGAAAACCGCATCGCAATAGACCATCATCGTCAGATAGCGGGCACGCATCGGATCGCCGATCGCGGGCGCCAGGCCTGCCTGCGGAAACGCGTCCGCCAGGTAGATCGCGATGGCCGCGCGCTCGGTGACGACGATGCCGTCATGCTCGATGGCCGGCACCTTCTTGCTGGGCTGTATCTGGCGATAATCCTCCGGCACGCCGCCTTCCTGTCGGATATCGATCTCGACGATCTCATGATCGACGCCCAACTCCTCGATAAGCCACAGAATGCTCGAGGCGCGGGACCAGGGTGCGAAGTAGAATTTGAGCATGGCAATTCCTCCGTTTCACCAGCTCAACCTAGCGCACCCCTCCTGACAGCACTTTGTCAGGAGGGGTGCGCGGCATGCGTGGAATCGAAAGGGGCGCCCGATGGACGCCCCTCAACTTCGTTTTTTCGTCCTGCAGCGCTTATTGCGGCAGCTTGTCGTCCACGCCGGCGACATAGAAGTTCATGCCGAGCAGCGTGCCGTCATCCGACACCTCGCCATCCTTCAGCCATTCGCTTCCGTCCTGCTTCTTCACCGGTCCGGTGAAGGGATGCAGTTCGCCGGACTTGATCTTGGCTTCGGTCTCCTCGGCCATCTTCTTCACGTCGTCGGGCATATTTGTGTAGGGCGCCATTGTCAGGATGCCGTCCTTGAGGCCGTCCCAGGTGGATTCACCACCCTTCCAGGTGCCGTCGATCACGGCCTGGATCTGCTTCTCGTAATACGGGCCCCAGGTATCGATGATCGCGCTGAGCTGCGCCTTCGGGCCCGCTTCGATCTGGTCGAAAGCCTGGCCGAATGCATGGATACCGCGCTCCTCGGCGATCTGCATCGGGGCAGCGGAGTCGGTATGCTGTGTCAGGATGTCGACGCCCTGGTCGATGAGCGCCTTGGCGGCGTCGGCTTCCTTGCCGGCATCATGCCAAGTGTTCACCCACACGACCTTCAGCTTGAAGTCCGGATTGATCGACTGCGCACCCAGCAGGAACGCGTTGATGCCCATCACCACTTCCGGGATCGGGAAGGATGCGATGTAGCCGGCTACGCCGGTCTTCGACATCTTTCCGGCGATCTGGCCGATGATGTAGCGGCCCTCGTAGAAGCGGGAATTGTAGGTGGTCAGGTTGGGCGCGGTCTTGTAGCCGGTCGCGTGCTCGAACTTCACGTCCGGGAATTTCGCCGCGACGGCGACCGTCTGGTCCATATAGCCGAAGGACGTGGTGAAGATGATATCGCAGCCGGAACGGGCGAAGCGCTCGATGACGCGTTCGGCGTCGGGCCCTTCCGGCACGCTCTCGACATATTGGGTCTCCACCTTGTCGCCCAGCTTCTCCTGGGCATACATGCGGCCGACATCCTGCGCCTGGGTCCAGCCGCCATCCGTCTTGGGTCCGATATAGACGAAGCAGGCCTTGGTCTTGTCCTGCGCATGGGCCGTGGGCGCCATCGCGAAGCACAGCGAGGCCGCCGCAAGGAACATCAGGGATTTTTTCATTTCAATCCATCCTTTCTCGACATGGAACATTCCCCCGGAAACTTACCGTCCGGGCACAAAGGGCTGGCCGAGGCATGCCGGCGTATTGATCAGCGTAAGACGTCGGTTTCGAGAGATCAGCACAAGCACGACGATCGTCGCAAGATAGGGCAGCGCCGACAGGAATTGCGACGGAATGCCGATGCCGAGCGCCTGCGCATGCAGCTGGCCGATGGACACCGCGCCGAAGAGATAGGCGCCGGCCACGACACGCCACGGCCGCCACGATGCGAAGACGACGAGCGCGAGCGCGATCCAGCCGCGCCCCGCACTCATATTTTCCACCCATTGCGGCGTATAGACCAGCGACAGGTGCGCGCCGGCCAAGCCGGCGCAGGCGCCGCCGAACAGCACGGCCAGCACGCGGTAGCGCAATACGGGAATGCCGAGCGCATGGGCCGATCCGTGATTGTCGCCGACCGAACGCAGGGTGAGGCCCGCGCGCGTACGAAACAGGAACCAGGACACGCCGACGACGAGCAGGATCGACGCGTAGAAGATCGGGTCTTGTCCGAAGATCAGCCTGCCGATCAAGGGGATATCCGACAGGACCGGGATATCGAGGACGGGCATCTTGGCACCCGAACGGCCGACGAACGGCTCGCCCACCATGCCCGAAAGGCCAAGGCCGAGCAGCGTGAGCGCAAGGCCCGTCGCCACCTGGTTGGCGGCGATGCCGAGCGTCAGCAATGCGAACAGCGCCGCCATCGCCACGCCGGCCAGAATGCCGGCACCGACCCCGATCCAGGGCGATCCGGTCACGAAGGCGGCGCCGAAGCCGCATACCGCGCCCATGACCATCATTCCCTCAACGCCGAGATTGAGCACGCCGGAGCGCTCCACGACGAGTTCGCCAAGCGCGGCGATCAGCAGCGGCGTCGCCGCCGTTGCAATGGTGAGCAGGATACTTTCCGCGATCAGCATCATGCACTCCCCGGATTTGACGGCGCCGGTTGCCCGCGCACGATGCGGAAACGGTAGTGGATCAGAGCGTCGCAGCCGAGCACGAAGAACAGGATCATGCCCTGGAAGACGCGCGCCACCTTGTCGGACACGCCGAGCGAGATCTGTGCCGCCTCGCCGCCCAGATAGGTCAGCGCCAGGATGAGGCCGGCAGCGACGATCCCCAGCGGATTGAGCCGTCCGAGAAAGGCGACGATGATCGCCGTGAAGCCGTAGCCCGGTGAGATAGAAGGCCGTAGCTGGCCGATCGCGCCCGACACTTCGGAAATGCCGGCCAGTCCGGCCAGTCCGCCCGAGACGAGAAAGGCGAAGAACACCATGCGCGCGGTGGAGAAGCCGGCAAAGCGCCCTGCCCGCGGGCTCTGGCCGATGACCTTGACCTCAAAACCCTTCAGCGTGCGCGACAGGAGGAACCACAGAGCCAGCGCCGCCAGAAGCGCGAAGACGAAGCCCCAATGCGCGCGGCCCGATGCCGACCAGATCTCCGGTAGCACCGCGTCGGGATGGAAGCGTCGCGTCTCGGGGAAGTTGAAGCCTTCAGGATTGCGCCATGGGCCACGCACCATCCAGTCAAGGAAGAGCTGCGCGACATAGACCAGCATCAGGCTGGTCAGGATCTCGTTGGTGTTGAAGCGCGTCTTCAACAATGCCGGTATGGCCCCATAGGCCGCCCCGCCGAGCACGCCCATGAGCAGCATCAGCGGCAGCACGAAGGCGTTCTGGAAGGCGGGAAACATGACCGGCAGGATGGAGCCGGCCATCGCGCCGATGATGAACTGGCCTTCCGCGCCGATATTCCAGTTGTTCGACAGGTAGCAGACGGAAAGGCCCACGGCGATCAGGATCAGCGGCGCGGCCTTGACCGCCAGCTCGTGCAGCGACCATTCCTCGCGCAACGGGTCGATGAAATAGTAATAGAGCGCCTCCGCCGGATTTTTGCCCAGCATCGCGAAAAGGATCGCGCCGGCAATCACCGTCAGCGCCAGCGCGATGAAGGGCGAGAGCGCGCTGAAGAGAGCCGACCGCTGCGGGCGCTTGACGATCTCGATGCGCATCATGCGTTCTCCGCGGCGGTATGGGCGGCGTCGGCGCCGCCCATCAGCAGGCCGATACGCTCATAGGTCGCTTCCGCGATAGGTATCGGCGCGGAAAGCTGGCCGTCATGCATGACCGCGATGGCGTCGGACATTTCGAACAGTTCGTCGAGATCCTGGCTGATGACGAGAACCGCCGAACCGGAGCGGGCAAGGTCGATCAGCGCCTGGCGGATATGTGCCGCAGCACCTGCATCGACGCCCCATGTCGGCTGGTTGACGACGATGAGTGCGGGCTGGCGGTCCAGTTCGCGGCCGATGATGAACTTCTGCAGGTTGCCGCCGGACAAAGCGGAGGCTTCGGGATCCTCGCCGCTCTTGCGTACGTCCATCGCCGCGACGATGCGCTTCGCGGCACTGGCCGTGCTGGTGGTGCGGATGACGCCGAGCGTTCCGAGAAACGCCTTCGCATCGGTTCGAAAACGCGACAAAAGCAGGTTTTCCGACAGACGCATCGCGGGTGCCGCGCCATGGCCGAGCCGCTCTTCCGGCACGAAGGCCGCGCCCAGCAGGCGTCGCCGGTTGATGCCCATCCGGCCGACGGACGTGCCACGGATGCGGATGACGTCGGCACTGTCCTGCCGCGCCTCGCCGGAAATCGCCTCGAAGAACTCGCCTTGCCCGTTGCCGGCGACGCCGGCAATGCCCAGCACCTCGCCGCCATGCACCTTGAGCCATATGTTGCGCAGCGGGATGGAGAAAGGACCGGCCGGCTTGCGGCTCAGGCCGCATATGCCGAGGATTTCCGTCCCCGCGACCAGCGGCGCGGCGGGCCGTGTGGCCCGGATCACCTCGTTGCCGACCATCATGCGCGCCAGCGAGGCTGCCGTTTCCTTGCGCGGATCGCAATGAGCGACCACCTTGCCGTGGCGAAGCACGGTGGCGCGGTCGCACAGGCGCTTCACCTCTTCCAGCCTGTGGGAGATGTAGAGGATGGACTTGCCCTCCCCACGCAGCCGCTCCAGCGTCTCGAAGAGCTTGTCGGCTTCCTGCGGCGTCAGCACCGAAGTCGGCTCGTCGAGGATGATGAGTTCCGGTTCCTGCAGCAGGCAGCGGATGATCTCGATGCGCTGGCGTTCGCCGACCGAAAGGTCGCCGACCAGCGCGAAAGGATCGAGCGGCAGGCCGTAGGCGCTGGACAGGTCGCGGGCGCGCTCGGCGATCTCGCGGATCGGCGTGTCGCGGTCCAGCGAAAGGGCGATGTTCTCCGCTGCCGTCAGCGCCTCGAAAAGGGAGAAATGCTGGAACACCATGCCGATGCCCAGCGCCCGTGCCTTGGCCGGGTTGCCGATGACGACCGGCTCGCCTTTCCAGAATATCTCGCCGGCATTCGGCTCCAGCGAGCCGAACAGCATCTTGACCAGCGTCGACTTGCCGGCGCCGTTTTCGCCCAGCAGCGCGTGGATTTCGCCGCGCGCGATCGCGAAGTCGATATTGTCGCAAGCCTTCAGCGAACCGAAGATCTTGCTCAGGCCGCGAACCTCCAGCAGGTCCCCGGCCAAGCCATCGTGAGGGTGTTGCACCACGCCCCCTTATCGAATGTTCCCATATGCATCGTAGATGCGCCCCGGCAGTCACATTAAGCAGGGCTGGCGTGAAAGTCCTTCACGAAATCACGGATATCACAGCCGAATAATCAGGGGAGCAAAACGGTCGTCCCGGTGGTGCGGCGCGCCTCCAGATCGCTATGCGCGCGGGCTGCATCGGCAAGCGCATAGCGCTGTCCGATTTCCACCTGAACGATCCCCTTGCCGACCACATCGAACAGCGCAGCGGCGCCATCATCGCGCCGGGCACGGTCCGCGGCATAGGTGAACAGGGTCGGCCGCGTGGCGAAGAGCGAACCCTTCTGCGACAGGAGATTGATGCTGAAAGGCGGGATCGGCCCGGACGACTGGCCGAAGCTGACGAACATGCCGAGCGGACGGAGGCAGTCGAGCGAGCCCTCGAACGTGTCCTTGCCGACGGAATCGTAGACGACGTCGCATTTGCGGCCGCCGGTGATATCGGCCACCGCCGCGACGAAATCGTCTTTCGCATAGTCGATGACGTGGTCGTAGCCGTGGCTCAGCGCGAGCTTGACCTTTTCAGCGCCACCGGCGGTGCCGATCACCGTTGCGCCGAGCGATTTCGCCCACTGGCCGAAGATCAGGCCGACGCCGCCCGCGGCCGCGTGGTAGAGCACGGTGTCGCCCGGCTTCACCGCGAAGGTGCGCCGCAGCAGATATTCGGCCGTCATGCCCTTCAGGAGCATCGCCGCCGCCTGGTCGAACTCGATATTGCCGGGCACCCTGATCAGCTTCGCGGCCGGGATGACACGTTCTTCGGCATAGGAGCCGATGGGTTCGAAATAGGCGACGCGGTCACCCACTGCCACCTCGGTGACGCCTTCGCCGATTTCGACCACCTCGCCGGCGGCCTCGTTGCCGGGAATAAGCGGCAGGCCGTTCGGGGCAGGATAGAGTCCCGTGCGGAAATAGCAGTCGAGAAAATTCACGCCGATCGCCGCATGGCGCACGCGCGCCTCGCCGGGGCCCGGCCGGCCGACAGTTACATCCTCGTAGCGCAGCACCTCGGGCCCGCCATGCTCGTGAATCCTGATCGCCTTGGTCATGTGGATGGTTTCCTGCCTAGATTTGGAAAAAGCTGCATGATGCCGCCGATGACGAAAAGGTAGGCCGAGGTAACGGCGATGCCCATCTGCACCGCAGGCGGCGCGTTCATGTCCTGAAGGATGGCGATCACGCCCAGCGCGCACCAGACGAGAAAGACGGGCAGATTGATCGCCCGCAGCCGCACCACCCGCACCGGATGCAGGAAGTTGACCGGAACGAAGGTCAGCAGGCCCGCCACCAGCACGACACCGAAGGACACCCATTCGCCCGGCTGGATCACGAAGAGCGAAAACACCACCATGTTCCAGACGACGGGGAAACCCTTGAAGAAGTTCTCCTTCGTCTTCATGCCGGTATCGGCATAGTAGATCGCGCTGGAGACGACGATGATCGCTGCGGCGATGAAGGAAAGCCCTTCGCCCATGAAACCGCGCTGATAGAGCGCGAAGGCCGGAATGAGGACGTAGGTCACATAGTCGATGATATTGTCGAGCAGTTCGCCGGACCATGTGGGAAGCACCGCCTTGACATGCAGCCTGCGGGCGATCGGACCGTCTATGCCGTCGACGAACAGCGCCAGCCCAAGCCAGCAGAACATCCAGGTCCAGCTTTCCTCGCTTGCGGCAACGAGCGAGAGAAAGGCGAGAAAGGAGCCGGAGGCGGTGAGAAGATGCACGGAAAAGGCTCGCGCCTGCGGCCATGTCACCTTCTTGCGCGGCCTTGGAATACGGTCCCGGAGGGTCTTGCGGACAGGCTCGTCCATCATGCCCCAGCCTCGCGTGCCCGGATGCGGGCTGCCGGCGGCATGAACGTCGATATTCTGTGGCGCGCATTCCTCAATCGCTTGTCCTCCATTGCCGAGAATAGCCATGTCGGCGGCGCGGAAACAAGCGGTCCGAGATGGGTTGCACCGGTCAAGCGGTCGCGTTGAACCCTGCGCCAAACGCGGCCATATAGGGCGGGACAGGAGATACAAATGAACTCCAGCTTCACGCATGACATCCTTGTCGTCGGCACCGGCCCGGCCGGCCTCATCGCGGCGCTCGTGCTCGCGCATGACGGGCATCGTGTGGCGCTTGCCGGGCCTTCGCCGAACCGGGAAGACCGCCGCACCACGGCGCTGATGAGCCCGTCCCTTGGCGTGCTCGAGGGCATCGGGATTCTTGAGAATGTGGCGCGCGGAGCCGCCGATCTGCGCAGCATGCGCATCGTCGACGCGACGGGGCGTCTGGTGCGCGCGCCGACCGTCACTTTCCGGGCCGCCGAGATCGGCGAGCAGCGCTTCGGCATCAACATCCCCAATGCCCACCTTCTCGCGGTGCTGGCGGATGCGGTGGGCGGCGAACCGCTGATCGACTGGCATCAGGCGATGGTGGAGCACTATTCGCTCACCGGAGACCGGGCCACTGCGACGCTGGCAGACGGAAGCGAGATCGCAGCCAGATTGCTGGTGGCCGCCGATGGCCGCAGCTCAAGGGCGCGGGACGCCGCCGGCATCGAGGTGCGCAGCAATGCCCTGCCCCAGGCGGCGCTGGTGGCCAATTTCAGCCACAGCCGGCCGCATGAATTCACCTCGACCGAGTTCCACACCGAAACCGGACCTTTCACGCAGGTTCCCCTGCCCGGAAGCCGCTCGAGCCTTGTCTGGGTGTTGCGGCCTTCCGATGCCGAGCGGATGAAGGGGTGGGACGATGCACAGCTTTCCGACGCCATCGAACAGCGGATGGGGTCGATGCTCGGCCAGGTGGCGGTCGAGAGCGGGCGCCAAGTCTTTCCCCTGACCATGCTGACCCCCTCCGCGCTGGCTCGAAGCCGGACGGTGCTGATCGGCGAAGCCGCACATGTCTTCCCGCCGATCGGCGCGCAAGGGCTCAATCTGGGCATCCGCGATATTGCAGACCTTGCCAGCGTCACCGCAGCGCATCTCGACGATCCCGGCTCGCCTGCCGCTCTGGGCGCCTATAATCGCCGCCGCAAGCTCGATGTGACGGCGCGCTCGACTGCCGTCAACCTGCTCAACGGCTCACTGCTTTCAAGCCTCCTGCCGGCGCAGATGGTACGAAGCGTGGGGCTTGCCGCCCTCGATGCCTTTGCCCCTTTGCGCGGCTTCTTCATGCGCGAGGGCCTGGTGCCCGGCAGCGGCTTTGCGGGGCTGCGCGAAACGCTTCGCCTGCCAATCAGGGAAAGAGATCCGGCGGTAGTGCGCCGGACTTGATAGCATAGAGCAGCGCGGTGACAGTGACGACTGAAAGGATCGTCGTCACCAGGATCGTCGCCGAAGCACGTTCCACCCAGACGCCATACTGGTCGGCGATCACATAGACATTCGTCGCGGTCGGCAGCGCCGCCAGCAAAACCGCCGACCAGACCCAGACCGGATCGAAATTTCCCGCCAAGCTCAGCACCACATAAGCGAGCAGCGGATGGACGACGAGCTTGAGCAGCGAGATCGGCAGGATTTCGCGCGGCATGCGCCTCAGCGGCCGCAGCGCCAGCGTGACGCCCATGGCAAACAGCGCGCAGGGTGCCGCGGCGCCGGCCAGATAGTCGATCATCGTCGATATGGCGGCCGGCGGCTGCACCTTCAGCGCGGCGGCTCCGACACCCACGATCGTCGCCACTATGAAGGGATGCAGCAGGATCTTGCGCGCAACATCGGCGGCCAGTCGGTCGGCAGGCATCGCATTGCCGCCCGCCAGCGCCATCATGAACGGCGCGACGGCGAAATGCATTACATTCTCGAAGCAGAAGATGAGGGCGACCGGCACCGCCGCATCCTCGCCGAAGGCAAGCAAAGCAAGGCCCGGCCCCATATAGCCGATATTGCCATAGGCGGCAGACAGGCCCTTGATCGTGCTTTCGGCGATCGCGCCGCGCGAGAAGAGCAACGATCCGGCAAACATGAGCGAAAACACGATATAGGTCGCCAGAACCGCGCCGAATATGTAGCTGGTCTCCGTCAGCCGCTCGATCGGCGTAACCGAGAGAAGCTTGAAGAACAAAGCAGGCAAGGCGAGGTAGAGGATGAACATGTTCATCCATCCGAGCGCCTCGATCGGCTGCCGCGTCAGCCGCGCCAGCGCAAAGCCGAGGAAGATCAGGCCGAAAAACGGCAAGACGAGCCCTATGACGTCCGACATGATCTCCACCGCCGCAACACGCCCGCGCTAGACATTGCCGCAGTGGGCGTCAAGGCGGGCATGCGCCGGGGCAATTGAAATAAGCCGGCAACTGCGCCAAATAGGGCGTCAGAGAGATTGCCATGACCACAATTACGAAAACAGCGAAGTTCAAGATCGGCCAGGTGGTGCGCCACCGCCTGTTTCCGTTCCGCGGGGTGATCTTCGACGTCGATCCCGAATTCGGCAATACCGAGGAATGGTATGAGTCGATCCCGGCGGAGGTGCGCCCGCGCCGCGACCAGCCATTCTACCACCTGCTCGCTGAAAACGCGGAAACCGAATATATCGCCTATGTCTCGGAGCAGAACCTGCTGGCCGACGAGAGCGGCGAGCCCGTGCGGCATCCCCAGATAGCCGAGATGTTTACCACCACCGCCAATGGCGACTATCGACCGAAATCCGGTGCTGTGCACTGATTTAATCACTATCGATAGACAATTTAATTCAAGGAGATAGATCGATATCCGATCTATGACTTCAACCATTCGGCAAGCCGGTCCATGGCTGTTTCCATGTCCTGCGTCGAGCCCGCATAGGACAGCCTGACCGTGCGGCCGCCATTGCTTGGGTCGAAGTCGATCCCCGGCGTGATCGCCACATGCGCCTCGTCCAGCGCCCGGTTGGCGAAGTCCATGCTGTCATTGCTGTGGCGGGAAATGTCGCAATAGGCATAGAAGCCGCCATCCATCGGCGCCGCCAGCGGCAGGCCGAGCCCCGGCAGCCTTTCGGCCAGAAGCGCGCGGCTGGCGCGGTAGCGCTCCTTCACCAGATCGAGCTCGGCGGTTGCCGAAAAAGCCTCAATGGCTGCTATCTGCGAAAGTTCCGGCGGCGAGATGTAGAGGCTCTGCTGAAGGCATTCGACCTGCCGCACCGCCGCCTCCGGTACGATCATCCAGCCGATCCGCCAGCCGGTCATGCAGTAATATTTCGAGAATGAGTTGATGACCGTGGCGTCCGGATCGATGGACAGCGCGGTCACGTCCGGCCCGGTGAAGGACAGGCGGTGGTAAATCTCGTCGGAGATGGCGGTGATCCCTGCCTCGCGGCAAAAAGACAGGATCGCCTCTAGTTCGTCCTTCGCGATAACCGCTCCGGTGGGATTGGCGGGGCTCGCAAACAGCACGCCATCGAGCGGGCTTTCGCGATGCGCCTCGCGTAGATGATCCGCGGTCAGGTTGCCCGTCGCGGTCGCATCGATCTCGACCACCACGATGCCGAGGGCGGACATGATGTTGCGGTAGGCGGGATAGCCGGGCGCGGCGATGGCCACCCGCGCGCCGGCATCGAAGAGACCAAGGAACGCAAGGTTGAAGGCGGCGGAAGACCCGGTGGTGACCACAACGCGCTCGACCGGCACATCCACACCGTAATGGTCGCGATAGTGGTCGGCGATCGCGGCGCGCAAGTCCATCATGCCCAGCGAATCGGTATAGCCGATGCGCCCTTCGGCCAGTGCCCGACGGGCGGCCTCCAGCACTATCGCCGGTGCCGGATCGGATGGCTGGCCCACGGCGAGCGACACGACGGCGTGACCGGCGGCGCGCAGGCGGTTGGCGCGGGCAAGCACATCCATGGCGTGAAACGGTTCGGTGGCGCCGCGGCGCGAAAGCGTGATCGGCATGCTTGATCCGGCTGGCTGGATTGGTCACAAGGTGGCTGGTCGCACAAATGCCCGATTGCTATGCGGATCACAAGTTGATGAACCCGTCCAGCACGGGCTTCCGGGGAGCGGTGAGCTGGTCTACAGCGGATCGGCAAGCAACCGCCCGGATCGTGCGATCGATGAGGCTTCGGGAGGTGCATGTCGGGCATGGTTGGGGTGGTGAGCATTTCAGCGAAGAAGGCATCTCTGCTGCTGCGGGTGATCGCCGTCGCGCAGATATTGCTGCTGGCCTTCATTCCCGCTGCCCGCGCCCAAAGCGTCCCCGTCGTGCGCGATGCCGAGATCGAAGCGCTGATGCGCGAATATGCGCGGCCGATCCTGCGCGCGGCCGGCCTCGGCAAGTCGGGTGTCGAAATCATCCTGATCAACGATCCGAGCTTCAACGCCTTCGTCGCCGGGCGGCGCATCTTCTTCCACACCGGCGCCCTGCTCCAGGCGGAGACCCCCAACGAGATCATCGGTGTGATCGCCCATGAGGCGGGTCATATTGCCGGCGGGCATCAGGAGCGGCTGCACCAGCAACTCGCCCGTGCCCAGACCATGGCGATCGTCGGCGCGATGCTGGGCATGGGCATCGGCATCACCGGTGCGGGAAGCGGCCAGTCGGGCCTCGGGCCGATCGGCGCGGGCATCGCCATGGGAAGCCCCGAAATGGCGCGGCGCAGCCTGCTCGGCTACCAGCGCACCGAAGAGGCGACGGCCGACCGCTCCGCCATCACCTATCTCGACGCGACCGGCCAGTCGGCCGCCGGCATGCTCAAGACATTCCAGCGTTTTGCCGGTGCGCTGAACTTTTCCGGCGCCAGGGTCGATCCCTATCTGGTCAGCCATCCGATGCCGATGGAGCGTATTGCGAGCCTCAAGACGCTGGCGGAAAAGAGTCCCAACTTTCGCACGAAGGATTCGCCTGCCCTGCAGCGCCGCCACGACATGATGCGCGCCAAGATCGCGGCCTACACGCAGGGCCAGGGCGCGGTGCAGCGCCTGTTCCGCAACAGGCCCGACACGGACGGCGCGCGCTATGGCGACGCGATCATGACCCATCTGGCCGGCAATCCGAAGAATGCGCTGCGCAAGGTGGACGCGCTGCTCAAGCGGGATCCGTCCAATCCCTACTTCCACGAACTGCGCGGCGACGTCCTGATCAAGCTCGGTCGTGCCGACGATGCGGCCAAGGCCTATGCCACGGCTGTAGCGCGCGATCCCGAGAAGTCGGGCATCCTGCGCGTCGGCTACGGACAGGCGATCCTCGCCACCGGCACGCCCGACGCGCCGCGCAAAGCGATCCGGGAAATCTCCGCCGGCCTCGACAGGGACAAGGAATATATCACCGGCTATCGCTCGCTGGCGCAGGCTTATGGGCAGGCGGGCGATGTCGGGATGGCCGAGCTCGCCACGGCGGAAGGCCACTTCTACACCGCCCAGTATCGCGAGGCGAAGATCTTCGCCGCACGCGCGCAGCAGAAGCTGAAGCGCGGATCGCCCGCCTGGGTGCGGGCGCAGGATATTATCAACTTCGTTATCCCAAAGCGCTAGAATCCGGCGCGCATCGTCCAGAGAAAGCGAACCTGAAATGAAGAATGCGATTATTATCGGTACGCTTGCCCTTGGCATCTCTGCGGCCATGCTCGCCTTCGGCCTCTATTCGGGCTCGTCCCAGGCTCGCGTGACGCAGACGCCGCAGGTGCTTGCATCGGCTCCGGCGCTCGATCGCGCGGCCGTGGAAGAAGTGGTGCGCAGCTATCTGCTGGAGAACCCCGAAATCCTCACCGAGATGCAGTTGGTTCTGGAGGAGCGGCAGAAGGATGCGGAGCGCGTGGCGCAGGTGGATACGATCCGCACGGCGGCCGCCGATATATTCGATTCCGCCCATGACGGCCTGTTCGGCAATCCCGACGGGGATGTAACGGTGGTGGAATTCTTCGACTATAATTGCGGCTTCTGCAAAAGGGCGCTCGGCGACATGGAAGCGATGCTCGCCGCCGATCCGCAACTGCGCTTCGTGCTCAAGGAATTCCCGATCCTCGGGCCGGATTCGCAGCGTGCCCATGTCGTCTCGATGGCCTTCCGCCAGCTCCACCCCGAGAAATATGGCGACTTCCACCTCGCCATGATGAAGTCGGCAGGCCGCGCGACCGAGGAAAGCGCGATCCGCACCGCCGTTTCGCTCGGCGCGGACGAGGCGCAGTTGCGCGATGCCATGAAGAACCCGGAAATCGCCTCCGTCTTCGCCGGCACATATGAGCTCGCCAATCGCCTGGCCATCACCGGCACGCCTTCTTATGTGATCGGCGAGGAAGTGGTGTTCGGCGCCATGGGCAGGGAAGTTCTGGGCGAGAAGGTGGAAATGGCGCGCAATTGAGCCTTTCCGCCTGTGGAATTGCTTCATGCCGCCTTGCGCTCTTTTCCCGTGCGGGTAAGCCCACTATAGAAAGGCGCGCCCATCGCGCATTCCTCAGGAATTCCGCATGACAAAGACCGTCTACGTCCTCAACGGCCCCAACCTCAACATGCTCGGCAAGCGTGAACCGGGCATCTATGGGGCACAGGGGCTGGAGGCGATCGGCGCGGAATGCGCAAGCGCGGGCAGCGAACTCGGTCTGTCGGTCGAGTTCCGTCAGTCCAACCATGAAGGCGCGCTTGTCGACTGGATCCAGGAAGCCGCCGACCGCGCCGTCGGCGTGGTCATCAATCCCGGCGCCTACGGCCATACATCCATTGCATTGCACGACGCCATCCGGGCCGTTTCGCCGCTTCCGGTGGTCGAGGTGCATCTTTCGAATATCCATGCACGCGAGCCCTTCCGCCACCATACGATGACATCGCCGGTCGTTGCCGGCGTCATCTGCGGTTTCGGCCCGATCGGCTATGTACTTGCGCTGCGCGCGCTTGCGGCGCGCCTATGAGCGGCCCAGACACACAGGAAGAAGAAATGTCGACCAAGAAGTCCGCCATCGACCAGGAACTGATCCGCGACCTCGCGGGCATTCTCAACGACACCAACCTGACCGAGATCGAGGTGGAGCTTGGCGACCTGAAGGTGCGCGTCTCGCGCCAGGCCGCCGCGGTCCATGCAATCGCAGCCCCTGCACCTGTCGCGGCAGCTGCCGCTCCCGTCGCGGCCCAGGCCGCCGCCGCGCCCGCAGCCGACAAGAACAGGAACGCCGTGCCCTCGCCGATGGTCGGCACCGCCTATCTGGCGCCTTCGCCCGATTCCAAGCCCTTCATCGAGGTCGGCCAGAGCGTGCGCGAGGGCCAGACGCTGCTCATCATCGAGGCGATGAAGACCATGAACCAGATTCCGGCGCCGCGCGCCGGCACCATCACGGCGATACTTGTCGAGGATGCGCAGCCCGTCGAGTTCGGTCAGCCTCTGGTCGTCATCGAATAGGCGGAAACGATGTTCCAGAAAATCCTGATCGCGAACCGCGGCGAAATCGCCCTGCGGATCCTGCGCGCCGCCAAGGAGCTTGGCATCCAGACTGTCGCCGTGCACTCGACGGCAGATGCCGATGCGATGCATGTGCGCCTTGCGGACGAAAGTGTCTGCATCGGCCCGCCCGCCTCGCGCGACAGCTATCTGAACATTCACCAGATCGTCGCGGCCTGCGAGATCACCGGCGCGGATGCGATCCATCCCGGCTACGGCTTCCTGTCGGAAAACGCCAAATTCGCCGACATATTGGCCGCGCACAACATCACCTTCATCGGCCCCTCGGCGGACCATATCCGCATCATGGGCGACAAGATCGAGGCCAAGCGCACCGCCAAGCGGCTCGGCATCCCGGTCGTTCCGGGTTCCGACGGGGCGGTGAGCGAGGAGAAGGAAGCGAAGCGCATCGCCGCCGAGATCGGCTATCCCGTCATCATCAAGGCATCGGCCGGCGGCGGCGGGCGCGGCATGAAGGTGGCGCGCAACGAGACCGAGCTCGACGTGGCGCTTTCGACGGCGCGGACCGAAGCGGGTGCCGCCTTCGGCGACGACGCGGTCTATATCGAGAAATATCTCGAAAAGCCGCGCCACATCGAGGTTCAGCTCATGGGCGACGGCCGGGGCCAAGCCGTGCATCTCGGCGAGCGCGACTGCTCCCTCCAGCGCCGCCACCAGAAGGTCTGGGAAGAGGCCAACTCCCCTGCCCTCAATGCCGAGGCACGCGAGCGCATCGGCATGACGGTTGCGAACGCCATGGCGGAGCTCGGCTATTCCGGGGCGGGAACGATCGAGTTCCTTTACGAGAACGGCGAATTCTATTTCATCGAGATGAATACCCGCCTTCAGGTGGAGCATCCGGTGACGGAGGCGATCACCGGGATCGACCTCGTCAACGAGCAGATCCGCGTTGCCTCAGGCGGCGGTCTTTCGGTCCGGCAGGACGATATCCATTTCAACGGCCATGCCATTGAATGCCGCATCAATGCGGAGGACCCGCGCACCTTCACGCCTTCGCCGGGGACCGTATCGACGTTCCATACGCCGGGCGGACTCGGCGTGCGCGTCGATTCCGCCGTCTATGCCGGTTACCGTATCCCGCCCTATTATGACAGCCTGATCGGCAAGCTGATCGTGCACGGACGCAACCGCGTCGAGTGCATGATGCGCCTGCGTCGCGCGCTGGACGAGTTCGTGGTGGACGGCATCAAGACCACGCTGCCGCTTTTCCAGGATCTGGTTGGCAACCACGACATCGCCGACGGCAATTATGACATCCACTGGCTGGAAAAATATCTGGCAGGGCAGGAAACATCCTGACAGGGCAATGACCCGTCCTTTCGCGCCCGGAAGCAGCATCCCGCCCGATCTTCTGCTTCGGGCCTATGCCTCGGGCGTGTTCCCCATGGCGGAGGCGGCGGATGACCCGGAAGTCTTCTGGGTGCGGCCCGAAACGCGCGGCATCATCCCGCTGGACACGTTCCACGTCCCGCGCAGCCTCGCCAAGACATTGCGCCAAGGGCGCTTCGACATCAGGCGCGACACGGATTTCGCCGCCGTCATCGACGGTTGCGCAAAATCCCGCACCGGACGCCGCAGCACATGGATCAACCGGCCGATCCGCGAGGCCTATGGCGAATTGTTTGCGCGCGGCTTTTGCCACACCGTCGAGGCATGGCGGGACGAGCGCCTTGTCGGCGGGCTCTACGGCGTGACGCTGGGCGCAGCCTTCTTCGGCGAAAGCATGTTTTCCTTCGAGCGTGACGCTTCGAAGGCATGCCTCGTCCATCTCGTGCAGCATCTGCGCGAACGCGGTTTCCTGCTGCTCGACACGCAGTTCACCACCGAGCACCTCAAACGCTTCGGCGCCATCGATGTGCCGCGCGGCAAATATGAGCGGATGCTGGAAGAGGCGACGGCAGCGGAAGCAACCTTCTGACTATGGACAAGTGCCTCAAGGCTCACAGCGCGGCGCGGTCGGCGCTTCCTTCAACTCGCTGAAGCGCGTGCCGATCGCCATCGTATTGCCTCGCCACTCCACCGGTTTCTGCATCCAGCTCCTGAACCAGACAGCCGGGATCATCATGTCGCGCACGATCATGGCGGGCAGCGTCATGATCGAAAGATGCCAGTTCCTGGCATAGGCAAGCAGTATTTCGGGCAGGTAGATCGCGACCAGCGTCGCAATTGCGATGCTGGGCATATCGACATCGGTAACCACCGCCACGCACAGGCCGACCAGCAGCGGCGGCAGCGCGCCCATCAATATTTCGGGCGTGAAGAAGAGCGGGAAGGTCACGCGACGCAGCCGTCCCCAGCGGCCAGCGCCTGGATGCCGCCATTGGCGTCCAGCATGGGCTTGTTCCACAGCATGCTCTTGCCCTGCGCGAAGCCCAGCCCGATCGCCTCCCCGGCATATTGCCAACGCGTTTGCAGCGTATTCAGGAAGACGCACTCGACCTCGGCCCAGAAGCCGTCAGGGCGCGCGCCGAGCGGAGTCGAGCAGACGAGGCCGGTTGTCGGCCGCCATGCGGCGAACAGGCGCGCTATGTAGTCGCGTGGCATCAGCACGTTGGAATCCGCCAGCACCACCCATTCGTGCCGCGCTTCCTGCCAGCCCTTGTAGCAATTGTTGAGCTTGGGATTGGCGCTGATGCGGTGGTCGCCGACGAGCACCCGCACTGGTACGTCCGGACGGGCTTGGCTCGCGGCGCGGATTTCGCCGATCACCGGATCGCCGGCATCCGCGACACAGAAGATGAGCTCGTAGCTGTCCCAGTCGATTGTGAAGGCATTGGCCAGCGTCTCGCGGGTGAAGGTCTCGATGCCCCGCACCGGAACCACCACCGAGACAGGCACATCGCGCTTGGGCGCCGCCGTGGCCGTGCCATTGACAGAAAGGCGCAACGCGGCAAGCAGGATGCTCGCCATGTTGACGAGAATGAGGGCCGCCCAGACGAGGACAAGGACATTTTCCATCGAACCGCTCCGATGTGCCGGCTTCTGCCGACCGGGAATCGCGGATGGGCGCACCGGTCGGTGCGCGGAAAACATCACTATCTTATGTCAGCCAGACGACAGCGGGACGGATATGATCAGCCGGGCTGTGCCCTGCCAGAGCATTTCCGCCTTTCATGGAACGCTGAAATGCTGGAATTGCTCTATACCAGCCGGCTCTGCTCCACGGCCGCGCCGATGAAGCTTGCAAAGAGCGGATGCGGCTCGAAGGGCCGGCTCTTCAGTTCCGGATGGTACTGCACGCCGATGAACCATGGATGGTCGGGATACTCGACCGTCTCGGGCAGCACGCCATCGGGCGACATGCCGGCGAAGACGAGGCCGCAAGCCTCCAGCTGCTCCTTGTAGTCGATATTGACCTCGTAGCGATGCCGATGGCGCTCGGAAATGGCCGTGTCGCCGTAAATATCGGCGATGCGCGAACCAGGCGACAGCTGCGCATCATAAGCGCCAAGCCGCATTGTGCCGCCGAGATCCCCTGCCGCCCTGCGCTTTTCGAGCATGTTGCCCTTGAGCCATTCGGTCATCAGGCCGACGACAGGCTCATCGGTGGGGCCGAACTCGGTCGATGAGGCATGCTCGACACCCGCCAGGGAGCGCGCCGCCTCGATGCAGGCCATCTGCATGCCGAAGCAGATGCCGAAATAGGGCACCTTGCGCTCGCGTGCGAATTTGGCGGCGAGGATCTTGCCCTCCGAGCCGCGTTCGCCGAAGCCACCCGGCACGAGGATGCCGTGCACCTTCTCCAGCCAGGGGCTCGGGTCTTCCTTCTCGAAAATCTCGCTTTCGATCCATTCGAGCTTGACCCGCACCCTGTTTGCGAGCCCGCCATGGGTCAGCGCCTCGATCAGCGATTTATAGGCATCCTTGAGGCCGGTATATTTGCCGACGATGGCGATGGTGACCTCGCCTTCAGGATTGTGGATCCGCTCGGCCACTTCCTGCCAGCGCTCCATGCGCGGCTTGGGCGCTGGGTCGATGCCGAAGGCCGCCAGCACTTCGCCGTCGAGCCCTTCCTTGTGATAGGCGATCGGTACGTCATAGATATTGGCAACGTCGAGCGCCTGTATGACGGCGCTTTCGCGAACATTGCAGAACAGGGAGAGCTTGCGCCGCTCTTCCTTGGGAATCTGCCTATCGGCGCGCACCAGCAGAATGTCGGGCGCAATGCCGATCGAGCGCAGTTCCTTGACCGAGTGCTGCGTCGGCTTGGTCTTGAGCTCGCCGGCGGCCGGGATCCACGGCATCAGCGTCAGATGGATATAGACGCACTGTCCGCGCGGCAGGTCGTTGCCGACCTGGCGGATCGCCTCGAGGAACGGCATGGCCTCGATATCACCCACCGTGCCGCCGATCTCGCAGAGGACGAAATCGTAGTCCTCATTGCCTTCACGGATGAAATTCTTGATCTCGTCGGTGACGTGCGGAATCACCTGCACGGTCGCGCCGAGATAGTCGCCGCGTCGCTCGCGGTCGATGATGTTCTTGTAGATCCGGCCGGTGGTGATGTTGTCCGCCTGCATGGCGGAGCGGCCGGTGAACCGTTCGTAATGTCCTAGGTCGAGGTCGGTCTCCGCGCCGTCATCCGTCACGAACACCTCGCCATGCTGGTAAGGTGACATCGTGCCGGGATCGACATTCAGATACGGATCGAGCTTGCGGATGCGGACACGGTATCCGCGCGCCTGCAGCAACGCGCCAAGTGCCGCTGCCGCAATGCCTTTTCCGAGTGAGGAGACCACGCCGCCGGTGATGAATACATATCGCGCCATGGGATTCATCGCTTAGTACCGGCGGCACGATTCTGCCAGCGAAATTTACCGGCTTCGGGCATTTTTCCCCGAACGGGACCTGCCGCTATCTTTTTGCGGGTCGCCGGCGCTTCGCGTCGTCGATGAGGCGGTTGGCGATCTGCATGCGGATCATCGCATGGCTGCGCAGGTCCTGCGCCACGCGGTCCGGATGATTGGCCAGCGCGAAGTGACGGCGGCGGGCATCGAGTTCCGCATGCGTCTCGCTTCCCTTCAGGCCAAGCTCCCTTGCCACCGCCTCGGGCGTCGTTTCCGGATAGACGATGTCGGGTGCAAGCGATGGAGCGTCGGGCACGAAGCGTACATTGGCGGCGGCCTCGAAATATTCCGCGACCACGCCATCGGCGGTGATCGCGGCGCGGGCCGCATCGAGTTCGTCCATCAGCGACAGGAGATCGATATTCGCGGAATTGGCCACCGGCCGGAGCTCAGCGCCGCGCGCGATAAGCTCATCCAGAAGCGCAGCAAATTCGCTGGTATCGTTCGTGCTCATCGCCTCCCCGCCGCCATTTTCCAGTAGCTCTCCGGCTAATCGATATAGCCTCTCGATTAAGGAATTCTGGGGGCATTCGATCGCATTTTCACGAGCGGGGATGGGCAGTTGCGGCATTCCGCGATTCGACCGGCGCAAACGATTTGTGACAATGTATGCAAGATCGTGCATGGCAGCCATGCGTGATGTTGCACTGCACAATCCCGCAGGAATCATTATGTTGCGTTCGGGAGGAGCCAATCGGGAATCAACCAGATGGGTTTCTTTACCGAAATGTTCACCCGGCCCCGGCCTCGGGAAACCGCTCGCTACCGGGCCGCGCTCGCGGTCCTCAATGCGATGAATGCGGGCGATCGCGCCGATATCGGCATCAAGCCGGCGGATTTTCCCCGCATCGCACGTGAAATGTCGCTCCGCCAGTGAGCGCCGCCACGTGGATTACTTCGTCGAAAGCATCCAGTTGATGGTTTCGCGCCAGTCGATCATGCGGATCGGCGTTCCGTGGCTGCCGGTTTCGAAGCGCACCATGCGTACCGGATATCCGGGCGCCCGCTGCCTTATCTCGCGATAGAAGGCCTCCATCCGTTCGGCTGGAAAGACCTTGTCGCGGCTGCCCTGCCCGAAAAAAACCGGCACTTTCAGGCGAAAAGCGGGGCTGTCGAAGAAGCTCGGATCCCATAGGGAGCCCATCAGCATCAAGCCGCCCAGACGCTCCGCGATCCGCCGGTCACGGCCGAGCCACCAGCAGAGCGAGCCCCCCATCGAGCCGCAGGCGATGACGACACGCGCATTGGGCGAGCGGGCAGCGTAATGGTGCAGCAGCGCTGCGAGATGTCGCGCGCCACCCTGATCGAAATCCGGGAAATCGGGCACGAGATAGAGCCCGCCTGCCGCCGCAACCAGATTCTTGATGCGGTTGAAGTTGCCGCCGAAGGTGTAGTCGTTCACCCCTTGCTGTCGGCTTCCGCCCTGCCCGTGCAGATACATGACGATGAGGCTCGCATTGTCGGCCTTGCCGACGGCATAATGCCTCACCTTGCCGACCGCCGTATCCAGCACGAGATCACGCTGTTCGCGGTTGACCCTCAGCGACACGTAATCGGCGTCGACGCGGCGCTCCGGAATCTCGTCGCGCCCGTTGATGTCGCGCATCTCGTCATAGTCCACGACCCGGTAATCGCCGCCATCGGCCTGTGAGAGGATGCCGGAATAGGCGAAGAGCCTGTTCTTGAATGCCGGCAGTTCAAGCGCTCCCGCTGCGGAGGCCGAAAGGGCGAAGAAGGCCGTCAGGGCGATTCGGACGGTGAAGCGCATCAATGGATAGCCGGCTCAATAATGCCGCCGGCCGCAGCAAGCGCCTCCGGCGTATCCACATCGACCCGGGCGGCTTCGCCTATATCCACGTCCACGATTTCCATGCCGCTATCCTCGATCAGGTGCCTGGCGCCGGTATCGCCATGCAGTTCGTCGATGCGCGCCACCAGCGCCTTGGGAAGAATGACAGGATTGCCGCGAAACTCTCCCGCGCTGGCGCGAATGACGGCGCGGCCTTCATGGCGGCGGAACATGTCGATCAGTTTCCGAAAATTGTCCGATGTCACATTCGGCATATCGGCCAGCGCGATCAGGACGCCGTCGATTCCGGCAGGTAGTGCGCGAATGCCAGCTTTGAGCGAACTGGCCAGGCCGGACTCGAATTCCGGATTGTCGGCGATGGCGAGTGGCAGGCCCTCCAGCAGGCGTTTCAGTTCCGGTGCACGATTGCCCAGGACCACCACCGGCGGTTCCGCCGATGCAGCGGCAAGGCGTTGGGCGGAGCGTCGGATCAGCAGCTCGCCGTCAAAACTCGCCAGCAGCTTGTTGGCGCCTCGCATCCGGCTCGACCGGCCGGCGGCCAGCAGCAGCGAGCCGATGCGGAGCGGCCGCGCCGCTTTGCCTTCACGCGGCTGCGGCCGCGACGGAATCTCCATCAGCAAGCCGCCGACACCCATGCGTGCAATATCGTCGCCACCGACATCGATCCCGGCACAGAGCCGTTCCAGCACCCAGTCGAAACCATTGAGCTTGGGGCTGCGCGCGCAGCCCGGTGCGCCGATCACCGTCGTCCCGGCAACCTCGCCGAGCACGATCAGGTTACCCGGATCCACCGGCATGCCGACGCGTTCGAGCTTGCCGCCGGCGATACGTATCGCGGCAGGGATCACATCCTCGGGATCGCTCATGGCTGAAGCGCCGAACACAAGGACGATGTCCGCAGATTGGAGACTGGCGGCCAGCGCTGCGGCAACCGCTTCTGCGTCATGTGCCACGCGGGTTTCGCCGACGATCACACCTCCCATGCGCGCGAGCCGCGCGGCCGTGACGTCGCGCGTCTTGTCGAGAATGCTCGCCTTCAGACTCGGCAGCGTGGTCTGGATCATGCCGATACGCATCGGCATGAAGGCGTGCACGGCGATGGTATCGCTGCTTGTGACGGCGGCGATCGCGCGCGCGACAAGCGCACCCGGCATCGCGAACGGAATGATCTTCACCGTCGCGACCATCTGGCCGCGCTGGACGGCGCTGAAATCCGCCAGCGTAGCCAGCGTCATGGCGGGATCCACCGCGTTGACGGCGTCGACAAGACTTGCCCTGACCCGAAAAACGCCATCCGCCGTGGCGTGAAGGTTGACGCGCCCCGTACCGGCGCCTTTCACCTCGATATTGGCAGCGCCAAGCACTGCCGCCAGCCGTGTGGCAGCCTCGTCTTCCGATATGTCGCCTTGTTCCAGTCGCGCGACGATGATTTCGCCGATACCTGCCGCGGTGAGCGCTTCTACGTCATCTGCCGTGATGATGTGCGCTTTTCGCAGACGCCGGCCATCCAGCATCATGGCATGCGCCAGAATCGTGCCTTCCGCCTGCGCAACTGGAATGGAGCCAAACTTCAAGCCG
>Ga0182736_1000149_pt1 | contig 137519 bp, 136 predicted proteins | sample eDN5th30CKraftBY_FD_128882 | JGI IMG/M metagenome (GOLD analysis project Ga0182736, IMG submission 128882) | Enriched backyard soil microbial communities from Emeryville, California, USA - eDNA 5th pass 30_C Kraft BY (version 2) (version 2) | ecosystem: Environmental > Terrestrial > Soil >... | reverse complement strand
TCTCGGTCACCCACAGGTTGCGCAGGCCGTTCTCGACCGGCTTGCCGGTCTGCTCGTTGATCGCGGCGGCCTGCTCATCGTCGGTCGGCTGACCCTTGGCGTCCAAGAAGCGACCCATCTCCGAGTAGGTCTTGCCGCCCGTGCTCTCGAGCGTGTGCTTGCGCATGACCTTCGCGAACGCCTGCGCCTCGGCACCGGTATCGACCTTCTGGCCCGGAATCGTCGAATCCGGGGTCCCGACGATGCGCTCCTGCGCGAGGCTGTCGCGAACGTAGTTGCGGCCGTCGATGCCGCTGTAAATCGCGCCGATGCCCATCGCGATCAGAATGACGCTGGCGGCGATCCCGCCGTACTGGAAGACCTTGCGCATCTTCCTCACTCCTTGTTGGCTGCGGTGTGGTGCTTACACCTCGAATATCGAGCCTTTAGGAGCCGCTTACAGCAGTACTCCGGCGTTGAGCCATTGCGGAAAACCCGCGCTCAGGCTGCGGCTTCGTAGAGCGCGAGGATCTCGTCGCGATCGGCCGGCGGCGGCGTGTTGGCGAGTTGCGGGCGGGCGGCCGCGGCGTCCGCGCAGGCGCCGAGCGCGGCGGGATCGACGCCGATGTCGCGCAGCCTCGCGGCGCCGGCGCGGGCGGCGATCGCGCGGGCGACGCCGGCGACGTCGCCGAGCGCGGCGACCGCCTCCGGGGCGCGGCGGGCGAGCGCGGCGGCCGTGTGCGGGAGCATCGCCGCGTTGGCCGGGCCGTGGCCGGCACCGGCGACGCGCACGAGCGTCTGCGCGAGCACGTGGTGCAGGCCGACGCCGGTCGAGTCGATCACGTAGCCGGCCAGCAGGGCGCCGAGCGCGAGCGGCTCACGGTCCGGCTCACCGGTGGACCAGCCGTTCGCGATCAGCCGGGCGGCCTCGTGGGCGGCGAGCGTCGCGACCGGGTTCGCGCGGACCGTGCACGGTCCCTCGACGGCGTGGCCCAGCGCGTTCAGCGAGGAGGCGGCGAGCTCCGGCACCGGCTGGGACGCCGCCAGCGCCGGGTCGAAGACCACGACGGCGGCGCGCACGCGCGGCGTCGCCTCGTCGACCCCGGCCGCGTGCCGGTGTCCCGACGTCATCTCGGCCCCCGAGAGGGTGGTGGGCACCGCCATGGCGCGCACGTCGCGGTCGGGTGCCGCCGCCCCCACGCCGGCGCTCGCCGCCGCCGCGAGCGCCTTCGCCACGTCGATCACGCGTCCGCCCCCGAGCGCCACGATCCGGTCGCCGCGCACGACGCCGAGCAGCGCGCCCGCCAGCTCGTGGACCTGCCCCGGGCCGACCTCGTGCACCGCCCCGGCGGCCTCCACGACGTCCGGCGCCGCCGACGCCGCCCGCGGCGTCGTCAGCAGCGTGTAGCCGGGCCCGCCGAGCCACGCGACCGCGCGGCCCGCGGCGGGCCCGAAGTGGATCGTCCGTTCGCCGTCGACCCAGGTGAACTCACGCACGCACGGGATCTTCCTCGTACCACGAGTACGCGTACGAAGGGTCGTCCAGGTCGCGGGCGAGCGTGGTCAGCTTCAGCGGCCGGAACGTGTCGCACATCACGGCCAGCTCGTCCGTGCGGGTCATCCCGAGCGTCTTCTCGACCGTCCCCGGCTGCGGCCCGTGCGGCAGCCCGGACGGGTGCAGCGTGAACGACCCGATCTCGACGCCCTTGCGCGCCGCGTAGTCGCCGTCGACGTAGTACATGACCTCCTCGCTCTGCACGTTCGAGTGGTGGTACGGCAGCACGACCGCCGCCGGGTCCCAGTCGAGCATGCGCGGGCAGAACGAGCAGATCACGAAGTTCGGTCCCTGGAACGTCTGGTGCGCGGGCGGCGGCTGGTGCAGGCGCCCGGCCTTGGGCTCGAAGTCCGCGATGTTGAACGTGTACGGGTAGACGTAGCCGTCCCAGCCGACGACGTCCAGCGGGTGGTAGTCGAGCACGTAGTCCTGGTAGCCGCCGCGCACGCGCACCTTGACCTCGTGCTCGCCGCGGTCGCGGTGCGTGACCAGCTCGGCCGGGGGATGGAAGTCGCGCTGGGAGAACGGCGCGTGCTCGAGCAGCTGGCCGTACCGGTTGCGGTAGCGGTTCGGCGTCTCGATCTCGCCCGGCGTGTAGAACGTCAGCCAGCGCTGCGGCTCGTCGAAGCGGAAGCGGTACGTCGTGCCGCGCGGGATCACCACGTAGTCGTGCTGGCGGTACGGCAGCGTCCCGAACACGGTCTCGACCACGCCGGACCCCTCGTGGACGAAGATCACCTCGTCGCCCTCGCCGTCGCGGTAGAAGTACTCCGCTTCGTGCTCGGGCACGCAGATCGCCAGCTCGACGTCGCCGTTGTACTGCAGGACGCGCCGGCCGAGAACGGTGTCGCCCATCGGCTCCAGCGCGCGCGTGTGCGTGAGCCGGTGCACGTGCGTGTCCGGCACCCACTCCTCGAGCTCGATCGGCTCGAACTCCCCGACCTCCTTCACGCGGCAGGGCGAGTACAGGTGGTAGAGGATCGACTCGTTGCCCGAGAAGCCCTCGAAGCCCATCACCTCCTCGACCAGCAGCGGCGCGTGCCCGTTCTGCGAGTCGGGATCGCGGTACTGGACGTGGCGCTTGGCCGGGATCCGGCCGAGGGTGTGATAGCGCATCAGTCGCTCCTCTCGGTGGGGTTACGCACGCGGCCCGCGAACAGGAGTGTGCCGGATGGCGCGTGCTCGACGGCCCAGGTGAAGGGGCGGTCGAAGACGATCTTGAACTTGGGCTCGACGTAGGCGATTGCCCGCGCCGTGACCGCGGTGGTGGCGGCGGCGCGCGTGCCCTCCTCGTCGACGTCGACGCGGGCGCGCTGGAGCACGCGGCCGAGCGCCTTCGCGCCCGGCCCGTGGATCAGCTCGTCGAGGTCGCCGCCGGGCTCGAGCCACGCCGCCTGCGCGCTGAGGATGCCGGGCACGACCGGCACGTCGGGGATCCGCGCCAGCGCCTCGCGGGTCTCGCCGGTGGCGCCGTCGCGGATGGTTCGCAGCGCCCGCGCCACACCGTACGGCGAGAGGACGGCGTCGCCCTCCAGCCGCTCCAGCAGCGCCAGCCCGAACGGCATGCCTCAGAGGTTTCCGCGCAGCGCCTGCTCGCGCTCGATCGCCTCGAACAGCGCCTTGAAGTTGCCGTCGCCGAAGCCGCGCGCGCCGTGGCGCTCGATGACCTCCAGGAACACCGTCGGGCGGTCGCCGATCGGCTTGGTGAAGATCTGCAGCAGGTAGCCCTCGTCGTCGCGGTCGACCAGGATTCCGAGCCGCTTGAGGTCCGCGAAGTCCTCGGCGATCTCGCCCACGCGCGCCGGCGCGTCCTCGTAGTAGGTGTCGGGCGTGTTGAGGAACTCGATGCCGCGCTCCTGCAGCTGCTCGACGGTCTTGACGATGTCGCGCGTCGCGACCGCGATGTGCTGCGCGCCCGCGCCGCCGTAGTACTCGAGGTACTCGTCGATCTGGGACTTGCGCTTGCCTTCGGCCGGCTCGTTGAGCGGGAACTTGACGCGGCCGTTGCCGTTGGTCACGACCTTCGACATCAGCGCCGAGTACTCGGTCGAGATGTCGTCGTCGGAGAAGTGGAGCATCTCCCGCATCCCGAAGACGTCCTCGTAGTACTTGACCCACTCGTCCATGTGGCCGAGCTCGACGTTGCCGACGATGTGGTCGATCGCCAGCAGGCCCGTGTCGCCGGTGTCGACGTCGCGCTGGGCGTAGCCGGGCAGGAACGCGCCCTTGTACTGCGAGCGGTCGACGAACGTGTGCACCGTGTCGCCGTACGTGGCGATGCTGGCGAGCCGGACGGTGCCGTGGTCGTCGGAGCGGTCGTGCGGCTCCTCGAGCCCGCGCGCACCGCGCGCGACCGCCTCGCGGTACGCGTGGTCGACATCCGGCACGCCGAGCGCGATCACCTTCACGCCGTCGCCGTGGCGGGCGACGTGCACGCCGATCTCGTGGTCGGGCGTCAGCGCGCCGGTGAGGACGATCCGGATGCGGCCCTGCTCGAGCACGTGCGACGCGCGGTCGCGCACGCCGGTCTCCAGCCCGGCGTAGGCGACTTCCTTGAACCCGAGGGCCTGGGTCCAGTAGGACGCGGCCTGCAGCGCGTTGCCGACATAGAACTCGACGTGGTCGATGCCGTGCAGCGGCATGAAGTCTTCGGTTTGGGCAGGGGCGACGATCGGCTGCGTGCTCATGCACTTCATGATCCGCCGATGGGGCCGGGCGGACAATCCCGATCCGTTGTCTTGCGGGCGCGTTATGGTGCCCTGATGGACGACATCGACCGGCAGATCGTTGCGCTGCTCCGTCAGGACGCGCGGCGCTCGTTTCAGAGCATCGGCCTGCGGGTCTCGCTGTCCGCTCCGGCGGTCAAACGGCGCGTCGACCGGCTGGAGGCCGACGGCGTGATCCGGGGGTACACGGCGCGCGTGGACCCGAGCCGCTTCGGCTGGACGACGCACGCGCTGGTCGCGCTCTACACCGAGGGGCGCATGGCGGCGTCGGAGGTGCGCGACGCGGTCGAGCGCCATCCGGAGGTCGAGGCGGCCTACACCGTCGCGGGCGAGGCGAGCGCGGTCGTGCACGTGCGCGCCCGTGACACCGCGCACCTGGAGGAGACGCTCGAGCGCATCCGCGACCAGGCGGGCGTCACGCGTACACAGACGCAGATCGTGCTTTCGACGCTCTTCGAACGCCCCTTTGAGGAATAGCTACAAATATGAGAGCGAGATCGTTGGGTTAGGGGGAAGAACGGGCTGGACGTTGTGGTTAGCCTCCAGCACATGACCGCTCTCGAGCGCCGCGTAAACATGACCGCCGTTTTTCTGCCCTTCGTCGTGGTCGCCGCGATGATCCCGTTTCTTTGGGGCAACCTGATCGGCTGGTCGGACATCGTCGTCTTCGTGGTGATGTACACGATCAGCGGATTCGGCGTGACCGTCGGGTTCCACCGGATGCTCACGCACCGGGCCTTCCAGACGTACGAGTGGAACCGCTACCTGTTCGCGTTCTTCGGGATGCTGTCCGTGCAGGGGCCGGTGATCGACTGGGTCGCCGACCACCGCAAGCACCACGCCCACACCGACGTCGAGGGCGATCCCCATTCGCCGCACGTCGGCCACGGCGACGGCGTGCTCGGCGCGCTGCAGGGCCTCTGGCACGCGCACGTCGGCTGGCTGTGGCGCACGCACGGCGAGGCCTCGGCCCGCAAGTACGCCAAGGACCTGGTCGAGGATCCCAAGATGCGCCGCCTGAACCGACGCTTCCCGTGGATCGTGCTGCTCACGCTGGCGATCCCGGCGCTGCTCGGCGGGCTGCTGAGCTGGAGCTTGTGGGGCGCGTTCACCGGCCTGCTGTGGGGCGGCTTCGCGCGGATCTTCTTCCAGCACCACGTGACCTGGTCGGTCAACTCGGTCTGCCACTTCTTCGGCAAGCGCCGGTTCGACGTCGAGGACCACTCGACCAACGTCTTCTGGCTGGCGATCCCGTCCTTCGGCGAGAGCTGGCACCACAACCACCACGCGTTCCCGCGCTCGGCCGAGCACGGGCTCAAGCGCTGGGAGCTCGACCCGTCGCGCGCGCTGATCAGCCTGATGGAGCGCGTCGGCCTGATCTGGGACGTCGTCCGCATCACGCCTGAGCGCCAGGCGCAGAAGCTCGCCGGGGCGGTCAAGCCGGCCGCGGCTGCGCCGGAGCCCGAGAAGATCTCGGTCGGCTAGCTAGCGCGGCAGCAGCTCGCCGAGCACCCGGACGCTCCGTTCGGTGATGGGCGAGGCGACGACGATCACTTCGTCGGCGCCCGCCTCGCCCAGCTCGCGGACGTGCTCGGCGAACCGTGCCTGCGGCACCGCGGGCACGGTCGGGACGCGCTCGACCGGCTGCCCGTCGAGCTGGACGAGCATGCAGGCGCTGCGGGTCACGCCGCTGATCCCGAGCCGGGTGTGCAGCGCCGCGAAGCCCTCGGGCGTGTTCCCGTAGTCGTCCCACCAGGTGTTCCACGCCTGGACGTGGGGGAGGGCGATGCCGAGCATGCGCGGCCCGTTGGAGCCGATCATCAGCGGCGTCGCGCGGGCCGGGGGCGGCAGCAGCAGCGCGTCGTCGGTGGTGAAGAACGCGCCGTCGTACGTGACCCGCTCGCCCGCGAGCAGGCCGCGGATGATCGTGAACGCCTCCTCGAAGCGGGAGACGCGGCGGTCGTACGGGATGCCGAACGCGTCGAACTCGCGCCGGTTCCAGCCCGCGCCGAGCCCCAGGACGAAGCGGCCGCCGCTGACCTCGTCGATCGTCGCGGCCATCTTCGCCAGCACGGCGGGCGGGTGGAAGCCGGCGCAGGCGACCAGCGGGCCGAGCCGTACGCGCGACGTCGACGCCGCGAGCGCGCTCAGCAGCGTCCACGCTTCCCACGGGCCGCGGTCCGGGTTGTCGTAGAGCAGGTGGTCGCCGAGCCAGATCGACTCGAAGCCGACTTCCTCGGCCGCGCGGGCCAGCGCGAGATATTCGGGCCAGCGCACCTCGCGCTCGACCTCGGGGAGCTGAATGCCGATCTTCATGGTGTGCGGCGGCGGAGCGTAGCGGCCCCGAGCGCCAGCGACGCCAGCGTGAACGCGAGCACCGCGGCGAGGTCGACCGCGACGTGCCCGTTCAGCGGCGCGGGGTCGGTCGCGCGCGCGAGCGCGTCGTACGCGTAGGTCAGCGGGAGCAGCCAGGAGAGGGCTTCGAGCAGCGGCGCCATCGCGGAGCGGTCGATGAACAGCCCGCACAGCAGCAGCTGCGGGAAGACGAGCGCGGGCATGAACTGGACGGCCTGGAACTCCGTGCGCGCGAACGCGCTCACGAACAGCCCGAGGCCCATGCCGAGCAGCGCGTTGGCGATCGCGAGGATCCCGACCAGCCACGCCCCGTGCGGCGCGTCGAGGCCGAGCGCGGCGAACCCGGTCAGGCAGACCGCGAGCGCCTGGACGGCGGCCAGCGCGCCGAACGCGAGCGCGTAGCCGCCGAGCAGGTCGAGCTTGGCCAGCGGCAGCGTCATCAGCCGTTCGAGCGTTCCGGTCGTGCGCTCGCGCAGCATCGTGATCGAGGTGACCAGGAACATGACGATGAACGGGAACAGCCCGCACAGGGGCGCGCCGAGCTGCTGGAACACCGCTGCGCGGCCGTCGAAGACGTAGCGGAGCAGGACGAGCAGCAGGCACGGCACGACGAGCATCAGCGCGAGCGTGCGGGGGTCGCGGCGGATCTGGGTGAGCACGCGCTGGGCGGTGGCGAGCGTGACGCGGGCGCTCAAGCCGCGCCGCCTTCGGTACCTGTGTCGTCTTGCTCGGTCGCGTCGCTTCGTCCGGCCGCGCCGCCTTGGCCGGCTGCGTCGCCCCGCTCGGCCGCGCCGCTGCGCGCGCCGCCGCCGCGCGCGTCCGCCTCGATCAGCGCCAGGAAGGCGTGGCCGAGGTCCTGCTCGCCCGTGCGCGCCCGCAGCGCGTCCGGCGTCAGCTGCGCCAGCAGCGCGCCGTCGCGCATCAGCAGCAGCTCGTCGCACTCGCCCGCCTCGTCCATCACGTGGCTGGACACCAGCAGCGTCGTCCCGCCCGCGGCCAGCGCGTGGAACGTCGCCCACAGCTCCGCCCGCAGCACCGGGTCCAGCCCGACCGTCGGCTCGTCGAGCACGAGCACGGACGGCGCGCCGAGCAGCGCCGTCGCCAGGGACACCCGCGCCCGCTGGCCGCCGGACAGCGCGCCGACCACGTCGCCCTCGCGTCCGGAGAGCCCGACGGTCGCGATCGCGTCCGTCACGGCCTCCGAGCCCACGCCCGCGATCCGCGCGAAGTAGCGCAGGTTCTCCGCGACGCTGAGGTCACCGTAGACCGACGGTGCTTGAGTGACGTACCCGATGCGCGAGCGCAGCGGGCGCGAACCGGCCGGCTCGCCGAGCACGGTCACGCGCCCGCCGGCCACGACCTGAACGCCCACGATCGCCCGCATCAGCGTGCTCTTCCCGCACCCGCTCGGCCCGAGCAGGCCGGTCACCGCGCCGGCGCGCACGCGGACCGACAGGCCATCGATCACCATCCGCCCGCCGCGCACGATCCGCAGCTGCGAGATGTCGATCGCGGCGCTCACGGCCTAAAGAGTGCCGTGCCAGGCCCCGATACCGCTTTCATGGCCGCTCCTCCGCCTCCACCCCCGCCGCCGGTGCTCCCGGGCGGCCGCCGCGTACCGACGCTCGACTGGGGCCCCCGCTACTGGGACGGCACCGCCCGCGAGAGCGTCCCGCCGCCTGACAAGCCCCTTCACGCCACCTAAAGGGGCCAGGCCCCTTTAGGTTGGTTCGGCTACGGGAGCGGGCCCGCGCTGGGCGCGGTAGGTAAAAGGCATATAAAGGTGCCAGGCCCCTTTAGGTGGGGTTTAGGATGTGCGCGAGCCGGCGCGCACGACGAGGGCGACGGACGCGACGATGATCCCGGCGCCGAGGAGGGTCACGGGCGTGATGTCCTCGTTGAGGACCAACCAGCCGAGCGCGATGGCGACGACCGGGTTCACGTACGCGTACGTGGCGACCTTGGAGATCGGCGCGTTCTGCAGCAGCCACGCGTAGCTGGTGAACGCGAGCAGCGAGCCGAACGTGATCAGGTATGCGAGCCCGAGCAGCGAGCGCGCGGAGAACGAGGCGACGTGCATGTCGCCCAGCTCGCCGCTGGCCAACCCGACCGCGAGCACGATGATGCCGCCCAGCAGCGACTGCCAGGCGGAGGAGACGAACGGGTCACGCGGGAGCGAGATGCGCGGCGACGCGAACGAGCCGACCGCCCACATCAGCGCCGCGCCGACGCAGGCCAAGAGGCCCGCGAGCGTCGCCCCGCCCGACGGATGCAGCAGCAGCACCAGGCCGCCGAACCCGACCAGGACCGCGCCGATCTGCCGCAGCGGGATCCGCTCGCCGGTCACCCGCCGCAGCAGGATCACCCACAGCGGAATCGACGCCACCAGCAGCGCGGCGAGCCCCGACGGCACGGTCTTCTCGGCGATCGAGATCACCGCGTTGGCCCCCGGCAGCATCAGCCCGACGAACCCCGCCGACAGCAGCTCCGCGCGCGAAGGCCGCCAGACGGACGCACCCCGCCGCCACGCCAGGATCGGCAGCATGATCAGCCCGACCACGATGAAGCGGAACCCGGCGCCGAGCAGCGCCGGGATCGTCTCGACCATCAGCGCGATGCCGAGGTACGTCGAGCCCCAGACGATGTAGACGATCCACAGCGCCGTCCAGACCTTCCAAGGGGGTGCGGCCTCGGCCCGAGCGGGGAGAGCTGGGGCCGAGGCCTCCAACGCGCTCACTGAGACCGGAGCCTCCTGGCCCGGAAGGCCAGCAGGTCGACGACGTCCGCGGTGGGGCGGAACGGATCGGCGACGCGCGCGCCGGTGTCGATGGACAGCGCCGCCACGACCTCGTCGCCGGACTCGGCGACCAGCAGCTCACCGGCAGGGACGGGCCGGGAGTCGAGCTCGGCCAGGCGGCGCAGGGCGGGCCCATCGGAGCCACGCGCGGCTCGGATCACGACGGTTGGAGCGAGGTTGGCGAGAGCGGACATGTGTGACTCCTTCTAACGGGGCCGGGAGCAAGAGCGTGAGGACGATGGTGGCGGCTCCGGGCTATCAGTTCAAATGACCTTTTGCTTGCGGTGGTATAAGTTTCGCTGATGCTTGACGTCCGCCGCATGCGCGTCCTGCGCGAGGTCGCCGTCCGCGGTTCCTTCAGTGCCGCAGCCGAGGCGCTGTCCTTCACGCAGTCCGCGATCTCGCAGCAGATCGCCGCGCTCGAGCGCGAGGCCGGCTGCACGCTCGTGCAGCGCAACGCGCGCGGCGTACGGCTGACCGAGGCCGGCGAGGCGCTCGTCCGCCACACCGACGCCATCCTCGCCCGCTTGTCTGAGGCTGAAGCTGAGCTTGAGGCCATCGCCGGCCTGCGCGGCGGGCGGCTGCGCCTGGCCGCGTTCGAGTCCGCCGCCGCGACCCTGATGCCGCTGGCGATCGCCGCCTTCCGCGCCGACCACCCCGACGTCGAGCTGTCGCTGATCATGGCCGAGCCGGAGGAGTCCGCGCCGCTGCTGCGCACCGGCGAGCTGGACGTCGCGCTCGGGTTCGATTCCCGGATCCGCGGCGAGGCCGACGGCATCACGCGCCAGCACCTGATCTCCGACCCGATGTTCGTCGCCCTGCCCGCCGACCACCCGTACGCGCACAAGCGCAACCTGCGGCTGGCCGACCTGGCCGACGACGCGTGGGTCGCCGGCACCACCGACTGCGAGTGCAACCGGCTCATCAACCGCGCCTGCGCGGTCGCCGGCTTCGAGCCTCGGATCGCGTTCCAGACCGACGACTACACGGCGATGCAGGGCTTCGTCGCCGCGGGCGTCGGCGTCTCGATGATCGCCGAGCTCGGCCTCACCAGCGTGCGCGACGACATCGTCGTGCGCTCGCTCGGGCGCGAGACGCCGGTCCGCGAGGTCTACGCCGCCACGCCGGCCGACGGGCACCGCACGCCGGCCACGCTGGCGATGCTCGAGATCCTGCAGGAGGTCGCGTCCCGCTACGAGTCGCGCCGCCCGCAGCTTCAGCTGGTCGGTTGAGTTTCGACACCTGAACGAGGACCGGCTCCCCGAACGCCGTTAGCTTTCGGCGCGTTCCATACCCGAGGGGGGTCTGATGAGAGTTGCCAGGATGGCGCTGTTGGCCGCGCCGCTGATCGCGATCGCGATCGCTGCGCCCGCACAGGCGCAGATACCGTCGACCGGCGTCGGCAGCGCCCAGGTCGTGACGATCCAGGAGACCGGACCGGCGGCCAACCGGTTCAACCTGGTGATCGCCGGCGACGGCTACACCGCCGACGAGCAGGACAAGTTCATGCAGCAGGTCGACAAGCACCTGAACATCATGTGGTCGATCGAGCCGTACAAGTCCTACCGGAACTACATCAACGTCTACGCGATCAAGATCATCTCGGGCGACTCCGGGATCAGCTGCGATCCGAACCTGACGTCGCCGCGCAAGACCACGCCGCTCGGCATGGCCTTCTGGGGCGGCTGCAACGCCGGCAGCGTGCAGCGGCTGATCACCGTCAACAACAGCAAGCTGAGCCAGTACACGGCGCTCGCCCCGGGCGTCAGCCAGCGGCTGGCGATCGCGAACTCCGACACCTACGGCGGCGCCGGCGGCGCGTACGCGACCGCGTCCGGCGGCAACGCGATGTCCGCGCTGATCAGCCCGCACGAGATCGGGCACTCGCTCGGCGGCCTGCAGGACGAGTACGACTACTACCAGCGCGGCGTGCTCGGCGGCTGCTATCCAGGCGGCGAGCCGTCCTCGGTGCACCACACGCTGCTGACCGTCGACCAGATGCGCACGCAGCAGAAGAAGTGGTGGCGCTGGCTCGGCGAGCCGAGCGAGGCCGGCGGCCTGATCGACCGCTACGAGGGCGGCATGTACTACGACAAGTGCATCTGGCGCCCGAGCAAGCACTCGATCATGAAGACGCTCGGCTTCTACTACGACCAGGTCAGCCGCGAGGTCATGACCCAGAAGATCTCGGCCAAGGTCAAGCTCGTCGACGGCTCGACGCCGACGGCGGGCCAGGTCGGTAACACGGACACGCTGTGGCTCGAGACCCAGCACCCGGTCGACCACGCGCTCGACGTCACCTGGACGCTCGACGGCACGGCGATCCCCAACTCGGCCAACCGCCGCACGCTCAAGCTGAGCGAGCTGGCGCTGACGCCAGGCCAGACGCACACGGTCTCGGCGAAGGTCGCCGACCCGACCACGTTCGTGCGCGACCCCGCGATCCAGAACGGCAACGCGCTCACGCAGACGCTGACCTGGACGATCAAGGACGGCGCCAACGCGCCGGGCACGGCCGAGCCGGGCACGATCACCGGCGGCTCGCCGAACACGCACGCGGTCGGCCGCAACGACGTCGTCTACGTCATCACCAACCATCCGGCCGACGGCAGCGTCCCGACCGTCGCCTGGACGCTCGACGGCGCGCCGCTGGCCGCGCCGGCGGACGGCCGGTCGGTCAAGCTCGCCGACCAGCACCTGACGTCCGGCACGCACACGCTGACCGCGACCGTGGGCGACACGACGCGCACGTGGACGGTCGACGCCACCGACGCGGTGACCAGCTACGCGCTCTCGACCCCGACGGCCGTCGTGAGCCAGCCGGGCGCCGAGCTCCCCGAGTACGTGTTCAAGGGCCCGTTCAGCCTCAAGCTGACCGCGGCCGACGACCAGCCGGGCTACGTCGTGCCCGAGTTCCGCGTCGACGGGGACGGCTGGCAGAACTTCTACGGCTGGCCGACCGACGCCAACGCGCCGTTCCAGTTCTCCAACACCGGCACCGACATCGACCTGCTCAACTACGGCAAGCTCGACTACGGGCACCACATCATCGAGTACCGGGCGATCGACGCCGCCGGCAACATCGCGGCGGCCAAGAAGTTCGCGGTCACGTACCTGGACCCGGAGAAGAGCGACGTCGGCGACGTCGGCGGCACCGTGCCGGCGACGCTCTCGCTGACGCTCGGCGCCACGCCGCCGACCTTCGGTGCGTTCACGCCGGGCCTGGAGAAGGACTACACGGCGGCGCTGTCCGCCGACGTGGTCTCCAGCGCCGGTGACGCCGTCCTGAGCGTGTCCGACCCGGATACGGCGCACCCGGGCAAGCTGGTCAACGGCGCGTTCACGCTGGCGTCGGCGCTGCAGGTCAACGCGTCCTCGCCCGCGGGCACCGGCGGCGGCCTGACGTCACTGCCGGCGACGCTGCTGACCTACGGCGGCCCGGTCAGCCACGACCCGGTGACGATCGGCTTCCAGCAGCACGTCGGCGCGACCGACCCGCTGCGGACCGGCACCTACAGCAAGACGCTGACGTTCACCCTGTCGACGACGAACCCGTGAGGCCGTTGCTGAACGCATAGACGACCGCTTGCGCGCGATCGCGGACGCCGATCTTGGCGAAGATGTGGTTGACGTGGCTCTTGACCGTGGCGTTCGAGACCACCAGCCGCTCCGCGATCTCCGCGTTCGTGAGGCCCTCGGCGATCAACCGCAGCACCTCGACTTCGCGCGGGGTGAGATCGCCGGGGGCCTCCGGCGCGGGCGGCGCGTTGACCGCGGCCAGCACGTGGTGCTGGATCGCGGGGTCCAGCGCCGCCTCGCCGCGGGCGACGGCCTCGACCGCGGCGCGGATCTCCTCCGCGCCCGCGTCCTTGGTCAGATAGCCGCGGGCGCCGGCGCGCAGGGCGCCGAGCACGGTCGCGTCGTCGGCGTACGTGGTCAGCGCGATCGCGGCGGTGCCGCGGGCGGCCAGCCGGCGGATCGCTTCGGTGCCGTCCATGCGCGGCATCCGCAGGTCCATCAGGACCACGTCCGGGTTGTGCTGGGCGGCCAGGTCGAGCGCCTCGATGCCGTCGGCGGCGGTCGCGACCAGCTCGATCCCCTCGAGCAGGCCGAGCAGGGTCCCGAGGCCTTCGCGCACGACGCGCTGATCGTCGGCGAGCAGGACGGTTATCGGGGCAGCCATAGCTCCACCCGGAAGCCGTCGTCGGTCGGGCCGGCGTGCAGGCGCCCGCCGAGCAGCTCGGCGCGCTCGCGCATCCCGGTCAGCCCGTAGCCGCGCCCGCCGATCACCGGCGCGGCCGCGCCGTGGTCCTGCACGGTCAGCGTCGTGCCGTCGTCCTCGTAGGCGAGCGTCAGATCCACGCGGTCGGACGCCGAGTGGCGGCGCACGTTGGTCAGCGCCTCCTGAGCGGTGCGGTAGAGCGCCAGGCGCGCTTCCGAGGAGGGCTCGTGCGGCGTGCCGCTCACGGTCAGCGTCGCGCCCGGGAACGTCCCGGCCAGGTCCTCCAGCGCGGGCAGGTCGTCCCCGCGCAGCGCGGAGATCGCCTGTCGCGCCTCGGTCAGCCCGCTCACCGCCAGGTGGTGCGCGCGCTCGAGGCCTTCGATCACCTCAGGGTCCGCCCCGCGGTCGCGCGCCAGCAGCCGCGTGCCTTCGAGCTGCAGCGCGAGCGCGGACAGCGAGTGCGCGAGCACGTCGTGCAGCTCGCGCGCCAGCCGGCCGCGCTCGGCCTGCTTGGCGCCCTCGGCGTGCGCGGAGCGCGACTCCCGTAGCTCCGTGTTGCGCAGCGCCAGCCGGCGCACCAGCCGCATCACCAGAAACCACGGGAGGACGGAGAACAGCAGGCCCGCGATCTCCGCCGGGTTGTCGTGCTCGAGCAGCTGAATCAGCACGAGGCCGCCGACGGTGCCGCCGCAGATCACGATCGCCGCGTCGCGGTCGAGCCGGATGCCGCCGAGCGCCATCACGAAGTACACGCCCGCGAAGCCCGCGCTCGCGGGCTGGAAGATCGCGAACAGCAGCGTCGAGACGCCGACCAACGCGAGCCCGATGAAGCGCGCGCCGTCGAACCACTCGGTGCGGCGCGCGGCCAGCACGAAGCCGGCGGACAGGATCGCGATCGCCAGGATCACGACCGGCCCGTCGCCGTCCAGGCCCGGCTTGGGCTCCGTGAACAGCGTCGACGCCAGCACGACCGCCATCGCCACGAAGCCGAGCGCGCGCAGGGCGCGGGGCGGGCCGTCGACCGAGGGTGGGGCGAGATCGCTGAAGCGCATCGGCAGCAACGGTAGGACGCTCACGGACGTGCGTCATGGGCGCGCGGATGGAACCGTCTCAACCCGTGGGTGGAGACGCAAGTTGGACCCGCACGCCGATGACGGGGAGCCGGTTTGCGCGGAAGCTGTGTGCATGACGATGGATTCACTCGACGCCGTCCGGGTCCGCGGCCTGCGCAAGCGCTACGGCGACCTGACCGCCCTCGACGGCGTGGACCTGAACGTGGCGCGCGGCGAGGTGCTGGCGCTGCTCGGGCCCAACGGCGCGGGCAAGACGACCCTGGTGGAGATCCTCGAAGGGCACCGGCGCGCGGACGACGGGTTCGCGTCCGTGCTCGGCTACGACCCCGGCAAGCGCGAGCGCGCGTTCCGCGAGCGGATCGGGATCGTGCTGCAGGAGGCCGGGCTGGACCCGGCGATCAAGGTGCGCGAGGCGCTCGAGCTCTACGGCGCCTCCTACCCGAGCCCGCGCCCGGCGGGCGAGCTGCTGGAGCTGGTCGGCCTCGGCGACCGCGGCGAGGCGCGCGCCGCCGACCTGTCCGGCGGCCAGCGCCGGCGGCTCGACCTCGCGCTCGGCCTGGTCGGCGACCCCGAGCTGGTGTTCCTGGACGAGCCCACGACCGGGTTCGACCCGGCCGCGCGGCGCCAGTCCTGGGAGACGATCGCGGCGCTGCGGTCGCTCGGCAAGGCGATCCTCCTCACCACGCACTACATGGAGGAGGCGCAGTACCTGGCCGACCGCGTGGTCGTGCTCGCGCACGGGAACGTGGTCGCCGAAGGCACGCCGGAGGAGCTCGGGCGCGACGACGCGAGCGTCGTCAGCTTCCGGGTCGTCCCGGACGCGCCGCTGCCCGAGGGCGCGATCGTCGAACGCGGCGTCGCCCGCTGGCGCACCGAGACCCCGACGCGCGACCTCGCGCCGCTGCTGGCGTGGGCCGCGGCGCGTGACCTGGAGCTCCAGTTCACGGTCACCCGGCCCACGCTCGAAGACGTCTATCTCGAACTCACGGAGGAAGTTGCCGCATGAGTACCGTGGCACTCACCGGCCGCTGGATCGGCGGCCGCATCCGCCTGACCGCGCGCAACCCGCGCGCGCTCGTGTTCACGTTCGCGTTCCCGCTGATCCTGGTGATCCTGTTCAGCGCGCTCAACGGGAACGCGAAAGTCGACGCGTACGGCGAGTCGATGCGCTTCGCGCAGTTCTATACGCCCGCGATCGCGGTGTTCAGCCTGGTCACCGCGTGCTACACGACGCTGATCCTCGGCGTCGCCACCGCGCGCGACCAGGGGCTGCTCAAGCGCGTGCGCGGGACGCCGCTGCCGATGGGCGTCTACCTCGGCTCGTGGGTGACCGGTGCCGCCGCCACCGGGCTCGGCGCCGTGCTGCTGCTGTTCGTGGTGGCCGTGCCCGCGTTCGGCGTCAAGCTCCACGCGAGCACGCTGCCGACCGCGGTCCTGACGCTCGTGCTGGGCGCAGCGTGCCTGGCGGCGCTCGGCGTCGCGGTCGCGAGCCTCGTGAAGTCCGCCGATCAGGCGATGCCGATCGCGCAGCTCACGTTCCTGCCGATCTCGTTCATCTCCGGCATCTGGTTCCCGCTCGACGGGGCGCCGGGCTGGCTGGTGTCGGTCGCGCACTTCTTCCCGCTCTCGCACCTGGTGAACGCGTTCGGCGGCTGCTTCGTGCCGGGCAAGACCAGTGGGTTCCCGGCGCACGACCTGATGATCGTGGCGATCTGGGGCCTCGTGGGCCTGTACGTGGCGGTGCGCCGCTTCCGCTGGGAGCCGTAGCCTCCGCGGGCATGTGGTTCCACCGCGCGGTCGTCTACCAGATCTACCCCCGCAGCTTCGCCGATTCCGACGGGGACGGGATCGGCGACCTGGGCGGCATCAGCGCCCACCTCGACCATCTGGCCGAGCTGGGCGTGGACGTGCTGTGGCTGTCGCCGATCTACCCGTCCCCTCAGCACGACGCCGGCTACGACATCAGCGACTACCGGGACATCGAGCCCGTGTTCGGGACCCTGGCGCAGTTCGACGAGCTGCTGGCCGGGGTCCACGCGCGCGGGATGAAGCTGATCATGGACCTGGTCGTCAACCACACGTCCGACGAGCACCCGTGGTTCGCCGAGTCGCGCTCGTCGGTCGACTCCCCGAAGCGCGACTGGTACTGGTGGCGGCCGGAGCCGGCGACGCCCTGGCGCTCATTCTTCTCCGGGCCGACGTGGACGCGCGACGACGCGACCGGCGAGTACTACCTGCACCTCTTCTCCAGCAAGCAGCCGGACCTCAACTGGGAGAACCCGGAGGTCCGCGAGGCGATCTACGAGCTGATGCGCTGGTGGCTGGACCGCGGGGTCGACGGGTTCCGCGTGGACGTGAGCAACATGCTCTCCAAGGACCTGTCGGTGCCCGGGCCGGACGGCTACCTGCGCGGGCCGCGGCTGCACGAGTTCCTGGGCGAGATGCACGCGGCGGTGTACGCGGGGCGCCCCGGGCTGCTGACCGTGGGGGAGATGCCGACCGTCACGGTCGACGAGGCGCGCCTGTTCACCGACCCGGCGCGGCGCGAGCTCGACATGGTGTTCACGTTCGAGCACGTCCAGCTCGACCAGGGCGCGTCCAAGTGGGAGCACGTGCCCCTGGAGCTGCCGCGCTTGAAGCGGACGCTGGCGCGCTGGCAGACTGGGCTCGCGGACGTCGGCTGGAACAGCCTGTACTGGAACAACCACGACCAGCCGCGCGCGGTGTCGCGCTTCGGCGACGACGGCGAGCACCGGGTGGCGGCGGCCAAGATGCTCGGGACCGTCCTGCACCTGCAGCGCGGGACGCCGTACGTCTACCAGGGCGAGGAGCTCGGGATGACGAACGCGCCGTGGGCGACGATCGAGGACTTCCGCGACATCGAGTCATTGAATCACTACGCGGAGGCGGTGTCGGACGGCGGCGCCGTGCCGGACGACGTCCTCGCCGACCTGCGCCGCATGGGCCGCGACAACGCGCGCACGCCGATGCAGTGGGACGCGGGGCCGCACGCCGGGTTCACCACGGGCACGCCGTGGCTGCCGGTGAACCCGAACCACACGACGATCAACGCGGCCGCGGAGCGGGCCGACCCGGACTCGGTGTTTCACCACTACCGGCGGCTGATCGAGCTGCGGCACACGCTGCCGGTCGTGGCCGAGGGGGACTTCACGCTGCTGTTGGAGGACGACGAGCGCGTGTTCGCGTACGTGCGGACGCTCGGGGACGTCGCGCTGCTCGTGCTCGGGAACTTCAGCGGCGACGCGGTCGAGGTGACGCTCGAGGGCTGGGAGGACGCGGCGCCGGCGATCGGCTCCGCGGGGCTCGCGCTCGGCCCGTGGGAGGGCAAGGCGCTGCTGCGGGCCTAACCCTCGGCGGGCACGGGGCGGCGGTCGCGGGCGCGGTGGCGGTTCGGCAGCGCCCGCGCGCTGAGGACGATCGCCGGGCGTTCGATCGCGAACCAGCTCACCGTCGCGGCCGCGAACGTCAGCGGCAGCACCCACGCGATCGCGGGCAGGAAGCGCTCCGGGAAGCGGTGGTGGATCTGCAGCACGAACATCAGCGGCATGTGCCACAGGTAGATGCCGTAGGACAGCGTCCCGAGCGCCCGCAGCGGGGCCGTCTCCAGCACCCGCGCCGGACGCACCGCGAGCGCCGCGATGATCAGCGCGAACCCGACCGCCGCGGGCAGGTCGCCGACCGCGTGCCCGAGCGTCCCGGTGCCACCCCCGCTGTGCCAGATCGCGTTGCCTAGCACCAAAACCGCCCCGGCCGCAAACTTAAAGGTGCCAGGCCCCTTTAGGGGAGCTTTAAGGTGGGCGGCGGCGATGCCGCAGGCGAACGCGCCGAGGTAGGACGGCAGCGTCCACATGGTCTCCGGGGGCCAGGCCTGGAGCGTGCCGAGCGTCGTCCAGGCCAGGCCGGCGGCGATCAGCGCGGCGCAGACGTACTGCGGGCGCTTCGCTCGCAGCAGCGCAAGCCCGATCAGCGGCAGCACGATGTAGAAGGACACCTCGATGTGCAGCGACCAGACCGGCGGGTCCAGCTGGCTGCGCGTGTCCGGGAACACGTTGGCCAGGAAGGCCAGGAACTTCGGCAGGTCGCCGAGCGGGATGTCACGTCCGTGACCGCTGCCGTGCAGCAGCACCAGCGAGCCCAGCACCGCCGCCCAGTACGCGGGCACGATCCGCGCGAACCGGCGCAGCGCGTAGCGGCCGAGGTGCGGCGCGCGGCCGGCGGCCCACGGCTGGGCCAGCAGGAACCCGGACAGCACGAAGAACAGCACCACCGCGATCCGCAGCTCGCCGATCGCCCGGTCGAGCAGGTCGGTACGGCCCGGCGCGGGCACGTTCGCGTCCGTGTACATCCACACGTGCAGCACGACGACGGCGAGCGCGGCGAGGCCGCGCAGGCCGTCGAGCGCATGTAATCGGGGGCGAGAAGTCCGGGCCACGTCCTACGGTCAGCGTATGAGTCGTCCTGAAGCGCTCTTGAAGCGCCTTGCCGGGGGTGATGCCCAATTTCGCCCGCACCAACGCGAGGCGATCGAGGATCTGGTGGACGAGCGGGCGCGCGTGCTGTGCGTGCAGCGCACCGGCTGGGGGAAGTCCGCGGTCTACTTCGTCGCGACCGCGCTGCTGCGTGAGCAGGGCGCCGGCCCGGCGCTGATCGTCTCGCCGCTGCTGGCGCTGATGCGCAACCAGATCGCGGCGGCGGGGCGGCTCGGGATCCGCGCGCACACGATCAACTCGACCAACCGCGACGCGTGGGACGAGGTGCGCGCGCTGCTCGAGCACGACGCGGTCGATCTGCTGCTGATCAGCCCGGAGCGGCTCAACAACCCGCGCTTCCGGGACGAGCTGCTGCCGCTGTTCGCCGCGCGGGTGGGGCTGCTGGTGGTCGACGAGGCCCACTGCGTGTCCGACTGGGGGCACGACTTCCGGCCCGACTACCGGCGGCTGGGGGACATGCTGGCGCGGCTGCCCGACGGCGTCGCCGTGCTGGGCACGACCGCGACCGCCAACGACCGCGTGGTCGCGGACGTGACCGAGCAGCTGAGGATCTCGCACACCTACCGCGGGCCGCTGGGCCGCGCGTCGCTGCGGCTGGAGGTGGTCGAGCTGCCCGCGCAGGCCGACCGGCTGGCCTGGCTGGCGACGTACCTGCCGCAGCTGCCCGGCTCCGGCATCGTCTACACGCTGACCAAGCGCGACGCGGACGGCGTCGCGGACTGGCTGAACGCCCACGGCGTGCCGGCCGAGGCCTACAGCGGCGAGGTCGAGTCCGGGCGCCGGGTGGCGGTCGAGGACCGCCTGCTGCGCAACGAGCTCAAGGCCGTGGTGGCCACGTCCGCGCTCGGCATGGGCTACGACAAGCCGGACCTCGGGTTCGTCGTGCACTACCAGGCGCCCGGGAGCGTCATCGCCTACTACCAGCAGGTCGGCCGCGCGGGGCGCGCGATCGAGCGCGCCGACGTGGTGCTGCTGCGCGGCCGGGAGGACCGCCGGATCCAGGACTTCTTCATCGAGCAGGCGTTCCCGCCGCGCGACCGCGTCGAGCGCGTCCTGGAGGCGCTCGACGACGGCGGGGCGACCACGAACGAGCTGATGGGCGCGGTCAACCTCGGCAAGAGCCGCATCGAGGCGATGCTGAAGGTGCTCGACGTCGAGGGTGCGGTCGCGCGTGAGGGCACGACCTGGGTTCGCGTGCCGGGCAGCGACTGGCGCTACGACGGCGACCGCTACGCGCACGTGACCGCGCTGCGCCGGCGCGAGCAGGAGGCGATGGCGGCGTTCGGCGCCGATGGGCGCTGCCTGATGCGCGCGCTGCAGGAGGAGCTCGACGACCCGGAGCCGCGCGACTGCGGCGTCTGCGCGGTCTGCGCCGGGCCGCGCTTCGACGCGCCGGCGGACCCGGCGCTGGTGCGCGCCGCCGCCCTGCACCTGCGCTCCAAGCCGCTGATCCTGGAGACGAAGAAGATGGCGCCCGACCCGGAAGGGCGGATGCGCAAGCTGGGCGAGGACGTGCGCGCCGAGGAGGGCCGCGCGCTGGCGCGGCTCGGCGACGGCGGCTGGGACCCGCTGGTGCAGGAGGGGCGGCGCTCCGGGCGCTTCGGCGACGAGCTGGTCGAGGCCGCGGCCGAAGCCGTGCGCGGCCTGCCCGTGGCCTGGGTGGCGGCGGTGCCGAGCCGGCGCAGCGGCGAGCTGGTACCGGACTTCGCGCGACGCCTGGCGGCCGCGCTCGGCCTGCCCTTCGAACCCGTGCTCGAGCGCACCGGCGACAATCCGCCGCAGCGCGAGATGACCAACTCCGTCCAGCAGGTCGCCAACGTGCGCGGGCAGTTCGCGGTCGTGGGCACGCCGCCGGACGCGCCGTGCCTGCTGGTCGACGACGTCCGCTTCAGCGGCTGGACGCTGGCGATGGTGGCCGGGCAGCTGCGCCGGCGCGGGGCGAGCGCGGTCTACCCGCTGGCGCTGGCGACCGCGTTCTAGTGTTCCGCGCCATGACGATCGTGGTCGCAGGAGAGGCGCTGATCGACCTGGTCCCGCACGGGGCGGGCGTCCTGCACGCGCACGCCGGCGGCGGCCCGTACAACACGGCGCGCACGCTCGGCCGGCTGGGGCTCGACGTCCAATATCTGGGGTGCCTGTCCGGTGACGCGTTCGGCGCCCGGCTGCGCGCGCGGCTGACCGAGGACGGCGTGCGGCTGGACACCGCGGTCGCCACGCCGCTGCCGACGACGCTGGCGCTGGCCGAGCTCGACGCGCGCGGCGCCGCCTCCTACCGCTTCTACGCCGAGGGGACGAGCGCGCCCGCGCTGGAGCCCGCCGCCGCGCTCGCGGTCCTGCCGGAGCGCGTCGACGCGCTGCACGTCGGGACGCTCGGGCTGATCCTCGAGCCGACCGCGCTGGCGCTGCAGGCCGTGGTCGAGGCGGTCGCGGACCGCGCGCTGGTGATGGTCGACCCGAACTGCCGGCCGACGCTGATCGACGATCACGACACGTACCGCCGCAGCCTGGCGGCGACGCTCGCGTACACGCACGTGGTCAAGGTCTCCAACGACGACCTCGAGTACCTCTCGCCCGGCGCGGATCCGGTGGACGCCGCGCGCGAGCTGCTCGCGGACGGGCCGCGCGTCGTGCTGGTCACGCTCGGCGCGGACGGCGCGCTGATCGTGACCGCGGACGGCGTGGAGGCGGTGCCGGCGCCGCCGGCGATCGTCGTCGACACGATCGGCGCCGGCGACGCCTTCGGCGGCGGGTTCCTGGCCCGGCTGCACTCGCGCGCGCAGCTCGACGATCCCGCCGCGGTGCGGGCGGCGACGGCGTTCGCTTGCGCCGTCGCCGCCCGCACGTGCGAGCGCGCGGGGGCGGACCCGCCGCGGCGCTCAGAGCTCGACGGCGACCTCTGAGCCCGGCTGCAGGCGCCGCGCCGGCGTGCGCAGCACGGCGGCGGCCAGCAGCAGGCCGGCGGCGACGGCGATCGCGGCCAGCTCGAAGCCGAGGTGGTAGCCGCCGGTCAGCGCGGAGGACAGCGGTGCGCCGCCGTCCGCCAGCGCCGCCGTGCGCGACGCGGCCAGCGAGCCGAGCACGGCGATTCCGAGCGCGCCCGCGAGCTGCATCGACACGTTGACGATGCCCGACGCCAGCCCGGCGTCCTGCTCGGGGACCTCGCTCATGGCGATCGTCAGCAGCGGCAGCATCGCGGTGCCCATGCCGAGGCCCATCAGCGCGTACGGCGGGAAGAGCTCGGTCGCGTAGGTGGCGTGCGGGCCGGCCTGGGTCAGCCACAGCAGCGCCGCGACGACGAAGCCCATGCCGAGCACGACGGTCCGCTCGGGCCCGAGCCGCGCCATCACGCGCGCGGTCGCGCCGAGCGAGAGCGCGGCGACCGTCAGGGTCATCGGCAGGAACGCCAGCCCGGTGTCCCACGCGCCGTACCCGAGCACGTGCTCGATGTAGAGCGTGCCGAGCACCCACGAGCCGAACATGCCGACCACCAGGAAGCCGCGGACGACCGACGCGCCGATCAGCGTGTGCAGGCGCAGCAGGCGGGACGGCAGGATCGGGTTGTCGATGCGCGCCTCCCAGGCGGCGAAGAGCGCCAGCAGCAGCGCCGCGACGGCGCCGAAGCCGAGCGTGTGCAGCGACCCCCAGCCGTGGTCGGCGGCGGTCACGATCGCGTAGACGGCGAGCATCATCGAGGCGGTCACCAGCACCGAGCCGGTGACGTCGAGGCCGCCCTTGAGGCCGGTGCCGGGGCGATGCTCGATCAGCCGCGCGCCGAGCGCCAGCACGGCCGCGCCGATCGGGAGGTTGACGTAGAAGATCCAGTGCCAGTCGACGGACTGGACGAGCGCGCCGCCGAGCAGCAGGCCCAGCGAGCCGCCGGACGTGACGACGAACATGTACGCGCCCATCGCCTTCACGCGCTCGTCCGGGCGCGGGAAGTCGGTCACGATCAGGGCGATGATCACCGAGGTGGCGATCGCGCCGCCCAGGCCCTGCAGGAAGCGCGCGGCGATCAGCAGCAGCTGGCTGTCGGCGAGCCCGCAGAGGGCGGAGGCGGCGGTGAAGACAGTAACGCCGGTCAGGAAGACGCGCTTGCGGCCGATCAGGTCGCCGAGCCGGCCGGCCATCAGAAGGAAGCTCCCGTAGGAGATCAGGTAAGCGCCGACCACCCACGTGAGGTCGGCTTGCGAGAAGCGCAGATCGCGCTGGATGACGGGCAGCGCGACGTTGACGATCGTCATGTCGACGACCATCATCAACTGCCCGAGACAGACCACGACCAGCGCCATCCACTGGCGCCGTGTAGCGCCTTGTGCGGTATGGATAGTCACTAGATAGGTGACTATATTCCAACCGTGACGATCCCGCAACCGCTATTATCTGGACCGACATGTCCGCTTTGCCCGGCTCGATAGTCCTGGTGACCCGCCTGCAGCGGGTCATCTACCGCCGCGCGACCGAGGACGTGCTCGGCATGCGGCTGAAGGCCTACATCACGCTCGTGAACCTGCGCGACGGTGCGCGCTCGCAGCAGGACCTGTGCGTGAGCCTGCACCTGGACCCGAACAACTGCGTGCTGCTGCTCAACGACCTGGAGCGCGACGGCTACGTGGAGCGCCGGCGCGACCCGGCGGACCGCCGCCGCCATATCGTGGAGCTGACCCCGGCCGGCCGTAAGGCGATGCTCGCGGCCGAGCGGGCGCTCGAGTCGCTCGAGGACGAGGTGCTGGGCGCGCTCACGCCGGCGGAACGCGAGCAGCTTCGTGGGCTGCTCGCGCGGGCGCTCGACGCCGAGGCCGCCACGATCTAGGCGGCGCGCCCTTGCTGGGAGACCCCGGGAAGGGGAGGATTGGGGAGGAAGCGCCCGGGAGGGCGCGCCGCGATAGTAACACGCTTGTGACGGCGAAAATCCCTGCTAGCGGGCGAAAATGCTGATTGACACGCTCGGTGCTCCGATTGTCCTGGCGCCGCTGCGGGCCGAGGGGCTGGCGGTCGGCGAGCCGGTGGGGTGCACGCGCCGCTGCAGCTGATCCGGGAGGACGCGCGCCCGGCGGGCGCCGATGCGGCGCCGGCCGTCGCGGAGACGCCGCCCGTCGCCGCCGGCGGGATCGCCACGCCGGAGGCCGTGCGCGCGACGCTCGCGCTCGGCGCGCGCGCCGTGCAGGCCGGCACCGCGTTCCTGCTCGCGCCCGAGGCCGGGACGTCCGCGCCGCACCGGGCCGCGCTCGCCACCGACCGGCCGACCGCGCCGAGCTGATCAACCTCTGGGCGGGCGAGGCCCACCGGCTCGCCGTCGCGCGTCCCGCCGCCGAGATCGTCGCGCGCCTCAGCCCCTAAGGTTCGCGCCGTGCACCCCGGCAGCGAGCTCGCCGGCTACCGCATCGACGGCGTCGAGCGCGAGCACGGCGACACCGCCGTCCTGCGCGCCCACGACCCGCGGGCCGGCCGCGCGGTGGTCCTGCACGTCGTGGCCGGCGCGCCCGGGACGCCGGCGACGGCGCGGTTCCTCGAGCGCGCGCAGCGGCTCGCGGCCGTCGCGCATCCGCACCTGCTCGACGTGTACCAGGCGCGCGCGGTCGACGGCCGGACGGTCGCCGTCGCCGAGGCGCCGATCGGCCGCCGGCTGGACGCGCTGCTGGAGGAGTGCGGCGGGTCGCTCGGCGCGGCCAGCGCGCTGCGGATCACGCGCCAGCTCGCGTCGGCGGTCGACGCGCTCGAGGAAGCGGGCGCGGAGCCGCCGCCGCTGGCCCTCGACCGCGTCTGGGTCGACGAGCACGGGCACGCATCGCTCGACGGGCTCGACGCGCACGCCGGCCCGCCGGTGCCGTCCAGCGCCGCGTCGCTCGCGCACCTGCTGACGCTGCTCACGCGGCGGCTCCCGCCGTCCGCGGTGACCGTCGTCGAGCGCGCCCGCGACGGCGCGTACCTGTCCACCGGCCAGCTCGAGGACGAGCTGCGCCGCGTCCAGGCCGGCGGCCTGCGCCGCCGCCGCGCGGTGGCGATCGCGGTTCTCGCGCTCGCCACCGTGGTGCTGATCGCGATCGTCGCGACCGCCTGACGCAGCTCCCCCGCCGGTCGTTGACGTCGCGTTAGTGAATGTGTTGAACAGGTGAAGGCCGGTGTGTCCGGCGGGGTCGGCCTGTTAGTCGTATGAGCAGTGACGTTCGTGGATCTCCACTCGCATCTCCTCCCCGGCCTCGATGACGGGGCCGCGACGTTGGAGGAGACCCGGCGCTTCGCGCGCCGGCTGCACGCCGAGAGCGTGCTCGACATCGCGTGCACGCCGCACATCAAGCGCGGGCACTTCCCGCGCATCCAGCCGGCGGAGCTCGCCGGCCGGCGCGACGCCGCGCAGCGCGCGCTCGAGGAGGACGGCCTGGCCGTTCGCCTGCACCCCGGCGGCGAGCTGGCCGACGAGGACGCGCTCGAGCTCTCCGAGCGCGACCTCGCGCTGATCGCCCAGGGCCCGGCGCACGCGCCGTGGCTGCTGCTCGAATGCCCGTTCGAGGGCCTCGACCACGTGTTCGACGCTGCCGTCGCGCGGCTGACGGGCCTCGGCTACGGCCTGCTGCTCGCCCATCCGGAGCGCGCCGCGGGCGCGCTGGACCGGCTCGAGCCGCACCTGGCCGCCGGGGCGCTGCTCCAGGTCAACGTGTCCTCGCTGCTGGGCGACCACGGGCCGCGCGCGCAGGCGATCGGCGCCCGGCTGGTGCGCCAGGGCCGCGCGTACTGCCTGGCGTCCGACACCCATCCGGGCAGCCGCGAGCGCACGCTCCCGCTCGGCTACAAGGCGCTGATCGGGGCCGGCATGAGCGAGGCGGGCGCCGCGCGGCTGACCCAGGCGAACCCCCGCTTCCTGCTGCGGGAGGGCATCCCGCAGCTGGCGCTGGGCCTCTCGAGTGCCGACACTTCGCGATAACGAGTAAGTTCGGTTCCACGTCATGAAGACGAGGAGCCGGTGGACCTGGGGCTACAGGAGATCGTTGACGCGCTGAGTCTGAGCCTCGGCCGGCCGGTCTTGATCGACGATGCCGAATTGCGGCCGCTGGCCTACAGCAGCCAGTTCGGTGAGCTCGACGACGTCCGCACGGCGAGCATCCTCGGCCGGCACTCGCCCGACGACGCGCGAGTGGCGCTGTTCGACGCCGGCATCCGCACGGCCGCCGGACCCGTGCACGTTCCCGCGCGGCCGGAGATCGGCATGCGCGCGCGCGTCTGCGTGCCGGTGACGGCGGGCGGGCGGCGGCTCGGGTACCTGTGGCTGTTCGAGGAGCCGGAGGTGACCGAGGGCGAGCTGCGGCTCGCGCGCGCGGCCGCCGCCGAGGCGGCCGCCCTGATCGGCCCGGACGCGGACGCCCAGCTGCAGCGGCGCCGGCACGAGCAGCAGCTCGTGATGTCGCTGCTGAGCGGGGACGCGCGCCAGCTGGAGACCGCGGTCGCCGCGCTGGAGTCCGAGCACTACCTGCCGCTGCGGCCGGTCTGCGTCTGGATCGCGGCGCCGGCGGAGCCGGCCGGGACCGAGTGGGCCGCCGAGGCGCTCGACCGCCTGCGCGCGCGGCTGGCGGCCAAGCAGGCGGTGTGCGCGGAGCTCGAGGGCCGGCTCGTCTGCCTCGCCGGCGTGCGCGGGCTGGCGGGCAGCGCGGTCGGCGAGGCGCTCGGCGCGCTGACGTCTCCGCGCGCGCTGGTCGGGCAGGGCGAGGCGGTCGCCAGCCTGCGCGAGGTGCCGACGTCCTACCGGCGCGCGCTGGCCGCGCTGCGGGTCGCCGCGCACAGTGAGTCCGGAACGGCGAGCTGGGAGTCGCTCGGCGTCGAGCGGGTCGTGACCGCGCTGCCGGACGCGGCGCTGGAGGATCTCCCGGAGGGCCTGCAGCGGCTGCTGGCGGGCGACGAAGCGCTGGTGCGGACGCTCGAGGCCTACCTCGACCACGCGGGCGACGTCAAGCGCACGGCGGCGGCGCTGTCCCTGCACCGGGGCGGGCTGTACTACCGGCTGCGGCGGATCGAGGAGGTCGCGGGGGTCAACCTGCACGACGGGGAGGACCGCCTGCTCTGCCACCTCGCGCTGCGGCTGGCGCGGCTGCAGTAGGGGAGGCCCTACATCGATTGACCGGCAGGCACGGTCGCGGGCGGCCGGCGGTCGGTCCAGAGTGTCGGGCGATGATTCGCGTAGCCGTGCAAGACCGCCACGTGGCCGTTCGCGCCGGCGTCCACGCGCTCGTGCAGACGCAGCCGGGGTTCGGGGCCGCCGGCTCCGCCGAGCACCCGCGCGAGGTGCTCGGCCTGCTCTACCGCACCGACCCCGACGTGCTCGTGCTCGACGAGCCCGCGCTCGTGCGCCGGGTCAAGATCGAAGCGCCGCGCACGCGCGTGGTGCTGTACGTGGCCGAGCCGTCGCCGGAGCTGCTGCTGGCGGCGGAGATCGCCGGGGCCGACAGCGTCGTCGACAAGGCGGCCGATCCGGGCGACCTGCTGCGCGCGCTGAGCGGGGAGCGCGTGCTGCGATCCGTGTCGCTGCGGGCGCGGGCGCGGGCGGCGGCGCGGCTGGAGCCGCGGGACCGGCCGATCTTCGCGATGCGGCTGGCCGGGACGAGCCCGCGCGAGATCGCCGGCGTCGTCGGGCTGACCGTCGCGGCGCTGAACGCCCGGGTGCAGGCGATCGTGGCGCAGCTCAGCGTGCGGCCCGCAGTGTCTTCATCGTGAACTGGGACGTCATCCGGGCCAGGCCCGGGAGGTCCGCGAACGTGTTGATCAGGAACCGCTCGTAGGCCTCGGCGTCAGCGACCGCGACGCGGACCAGGTAGTCGGGGTCGCCGAACATGCGGTGCGCCTCGACGACCTCGTCGAGCTCGAGCAGCGCGGCCTCGAACGCTTCGATCGTCTCGCGGTTGCGGAGCATCAGCGTCGTGTGGACGGTGACCTGGTAGCCGCGGCCGACCGCGTTCGGGTCGATCACCGCGGTGTAGCCGGTGATGGCGCCGCCGGCTTCGAGCCGGCGGACGCGGCGGAGCGTCGCGGACGGGCTGAGGCGGACGCGCTCGGCCAGCTCGACGTTGGAGAGCCGGCCGTCCTGCTCGAGGTGGTGGAGGATTGCGCGGTCGAGCCGATCCATCGCAGGAAATGCTATCTGGCGCGGCCTCGCGCTGAGGTTTCGTGGGAAATATGGCCGTCTGCGCTCTAGCCTTGCGGTCCATTGATGCGACCGATCGTTCGTGATGCGGTGGGAATCGGCGCCGCGACCGGCGCCTACGGGCTCTCGTTCGGCGCGCTCGCGGTGGGGGCGGGGCTGACCGTCCCGCAGGCCTGCGCGCTGTCGCTGCTGATGTTCACGGGCGCGTCGCAGTTCGCGTTCATCGGGCTGCTGGCGGGCGGCGCGGCGGCGGCGGTCGCGACGGCGCTGCTGCTGGGGGCGCGGAACGCGCTCTACGGGCTGCGGCTGGCCCCGCTGCTGCGGCCGCGGGCGCTGGCGGCGCACCTGGTGATCGACGAGAGCGCGGCGATGGCGGTGCGGGACACGCCCGAGGACGCGCGGCTGGGGTTCTGGTCGACCGGCGTGGCCGTGTTCGTGTGCTGGAACCTGGCGACGCTGCTGGGCGCCCTGGGCGGTGCGGCGCTGTCCGACCCGCGCGCGCTCGGGCTGGACGCCGCGGCGCCGGCGGCGTTCCTCGCGCTGCTGGCGCCGCAGCTGCGGGGCCGCGAGCCGCGCGCGATCGCCGCGCTGGCCGCGGCGGCGGCGCTGGTCTCCGTGCCGCTCGTCCCCGCGGGCACGCCGGTGCTCGTCGCCGCCGCGGTGGCCACGGCGGCCGCACTGGCGCCGCGGCGCGAGGCGGCGGCCGGCGCTGCCGCTTCGCCGCCCGCCGCCGTCCCGCTTCCCGCCGACGCGGGCGGGGCGTGATGTGGACGCCGCTCCTGCTCGCCGCCGCCGGCTGCTACGCGCTCAAGCTCGCCGGGCTCTCGATCCCGCGCCGGGCGCTGGAGGGCGTGCGCGTGCAGCGCGTCGCCGCGCTGCTGCCCGTCGCGCTGCTGGCGGCGCTGATCGCCACGCAGACGTTCGCCGGCGGCGTCGACGCCCGTGCCGCCGGGCTGGCGGCCGCGGCGCTGGCGCTGCTGGCGCGGGCGCCGTTCCTGGCGGTGGTCGCGGTCGCCGCCGCGACCACGGCCCTGCTGCGGCTCATCGCGTGAGCAGCGCGGTCACCGCGTCGAGGTACGCGGTGCGGTGGTCGCGCTCGTCGTGGATCGAGTGGCCGGCGCTCGCGACCCGGGCGACGGTCACGGCCGGGTGCGACGCGGCCAGCCGTCGCTCGTGCTCGGGCGTGAACGCCGGGGCGAGGCCCGCGGCGAGGACGTGCACCGGCACGGTGACCGGCGCGGTCGTGTCGGTCGCGGCCAGCAGCGTCCCGTCGAGCACCGGGTCGAGCGCGGCCGGATCGAGGTGGGCGAGCGCGTACGCCCGCGCCGCCATCGCGTCCGGTGCGGCGACGTCGGCCGCGCGCCGCGTCGGGTCCGGCCCGTAGGGCTCGGCGGCGAGCCGCTCCGCGATCGCCGCCTCCGGCCGCCCCGCGAGCCGCTGCAGCTGCGCGAAGTGGGGGACCGCGGGGTTCGCCGCGTGCTCGGCGGGCTCGCCCATGTACAGCGGCGGGTCCTCGAGCAGCGCGCCGAGCACGAGCTCCGGTGCCCGCTGCGCGACGCACCACGCGGCGGCGCCCCCGAGCGAGTGTCCGACGACGAACGCCGGCCCGGTCGCGCGCAGGACCTCCAGGGCATCCTGTGCGTAGTCGCTGATGAGGTAGGCGCCCGGCGTCCGCGCGGCTTCGCCGTGGCCGCGGAGGTCCGGCCGCACGACCTCGTGCCCCGCGACGACGTCCGGCAGCCACGCGTACGTCATGCGGCTGCCAGCCAGCCCATGCAGAAAGACCACCGTCACCGCCCGCAACCTACCCGAGGGACCGCGTCCAGGGGCGGCCCCGCGCGCCACAATGCCCGCATGCGCTCCGTCGTGCTCGCGATCGCGGCGCTGCTGGTCGCCGTCACCGTCGCCTTCGCCAGGGCGCCGTCGCTCGACCCCGTCCCGCCCCCGCCGAGCCCGACGCCCACGGCGGCCGAGACGGCGACCCCGGACGCCACCGCCGGCCCCGAGGTCCCGCCCGACTTCGCCGCGATCACGTGGCGCCGCTCGCGCGCGCTCGGTGCCCCCGCCGGCGGCCGCCTGCAGCGCGGCGTCAAGCTCCCCGCGCTCGGCGAGGACTTCTTCACCTGGGATCCCATCCACAACCGCATCCCCAACCGCGCGTGGCGCCGCTACGGCACCGACCGCCTCGTTCGCACGATCCTGACCGTCGTCCACGCCTACCGGACCGAGCGCGACGGCGCCCAGCGCGTCGGGATCATGGATCTGTCACGCACGCACGGCGGCCTGTTCGGCCGCAACTTCGGCGGCCTCGGCCACGCGTCGCACCAGAACGGGCTCGACGCCGACATCCTCTACCCGCGCAAGGACGGCCGGGAGGCTCGGGCGGTCAAGCCGAGCCAGGTCGACCGCAAGCTCGCGCAGGATCTCGTCGACCGGTTCGTGGACGCCGGCGCGGTCAAGGTCTTCGTCGGCCCGCACCTGCACCTCAAGGGCCCGAAGGACGTCGTCGTGCCGCTGATCTACCACGACGACCACCTGCACGTGCGGATCAGCGCACCTCGTAGAGCTCGGCGGTGACCGTGTTCTTGCGCAGCGGGATCGTGGACAGTCCGCCCACCTTCCGCAGCCGCGGCGACGCCTCCAGCGCCGCCCGCCACTCGCGCGTCCGCACCCGCACGGCCCGCGCCCAGGGCGACTGCGACGGCCGCGCGCCCGGCTCCGGCGTCACGAGCAGCACGCGCCGCCCGCGGTCCAGCCGCGCGACGGCCGGCAGCAGCTCCCGCTCCGCGCGTCCGGCCCGCAGCCGCCGCAGCCCGTCGCGCCAGTCCGTCTGCCGGGGGTCGAGCACGAGCCCCATCGGCGTCCGGTACACGACGCCCTCGGGCAGGTAGCGGTAGAGCGCCGGGACCTGCTCCGGCTGCGTCGCCAGCACGAGATCGCCCGGCCGGACCTGCGGGGCGATCCCGGTCGAGATCGTGCGCACGTTGCTCTTGACCGGCGGCGGCCCGCTCATCAGCCACACGACCGCGACGCCCACCAGCGCGAGCGCGGACCAGCGCGCCCCGCGCGAGACGACCGGCGCCAGCGCCAGCAGCGCCGGCCCGAGGACGACCGCGAGGTAGCGCGTCGCCCACGCCGGCTGCACCTGCGAGACCAGCCACGCCATCACCACCGTGAACACCGCGAGCGCCGCCAGCACGCGCACGGCGCGGTCCACCGGTGGGTGCCGCCGCAGCCCGAAGAACACCGCGATCGCCAGCAGCGGCAGCGCCAGGTAGCCGAACAGCCCGCCCGGGAACCCGAGCAGGAGCAGCGGCGACGGCCGCTCCGCCCACGGCGCCGCCGTGTTCGCCGTCTGGAACGCGACCGACGGCAGCCACGGCGCGTAGATCAGCGCCAGCGCCGCGCCCAGCCACGCGCCGTCACCGCCCCGGACCAGCCCGCGCCGCCACAGCAGCACCCACACGATCGCCATCGCCGCCGCCAGGAACAGCCCCCACGTGTGCGTGTACAGCAGCAGCCCGAGCCAGACGCCCAGCCAGACGACGTGCGCCCGGCGCCCGCGCACGAACGCCAGCGCGAAGCTCGCCGACGCCAGCACCGACAGCAGGACGACGAGCGAGTACATCCGCGTCTCCTGCGCGTAGTACGTCAGGAACGGGCTGCCCGCCGCGCCCGCGGCCGCCAGCGCGCCCGCGCGCCGGTCGAACAGCGCGGACCCGGCCCAGAACGACGCCGGGATCGCGAGCAGCGCGAACAGCAGCGACAGCGCGCGGGTCGCCGCCTCGCCCGCGCCGAACGCCAGCATCCACCCGTGCAGCAGCAGGTAGTAGAGCGGCGGGTTGCCGTCTTGGGCGAGGATCCGCGGGATGTCGGCCAGGTCGTGTGACGCGATGCCGACCGCGATCCCCTCGTCGATCCAGTAGCCGGTGCGCAGCGCGCCCGTGCGCAGCGCCAGCGACGCCGCCATCAGCAGGGCGAGCGCGGCCAGCAGACCCGGGTTGACTTCGCGGCGGATCACGCCGCGAAGTCTGCCGCGCGCGTGCGCGCCCCGGTGCGGACGCAATGGCTCCTAATCACTCCCGGGAGTGAACTTTCCCGCCGCTCGTATCAGCCTCCGTGGCCGCCGCTCTGTCGGGCATGCTCAACACCCTCCCCACCCGGCGCGCCGGCCTCGCGGCCCTCGCGATCCTGGCGCTCCTCCCGTCGGCCGCGGCGGCGAAGAAGCCGACCGCGAAGGCCAGCCAGGACGCCGACCGCACCAGCGTCGTCGCCGAGAACGAGATCAGCAAGGACGCCTGGGCGGCCGGCCAGAAGCTCTACGGCGACAAGGTCACGGCCGATCAGGCGCTGTCGGCCTACTGGACGCCCGAGCGCATGCGCAAGGCCGAGCCGGTCGACGGCGCGCCGTTCCTGGAGCGCGCGTACAAGGCCTACCAGGCGCTCGACGCCAAGCGCCAGGAGCAGGCGAAGGCCGACGAGGCCAAGGGCGTCAAGCCGCCCGAGCCCGGTCCGGAGCTGCTCGTCAAGCCGGACACGTCCGGCGCCAAGGCGGCGGCCAAGGCCGCGGCGTTCAACCCGAACCTGCCGAGCAGCCACGCCACCGCGCGCACGATCGGCAAGGTCTTCTTCAACCTCAACGGCGGCTCGTTCTCCTGCTCGGCCGCGGTCGTGAACTCCGAGGGCAAGGACACGGTCTGGACCGCCGGCCACTGCGTCGCGGACGGCCAGGGCAACGGCGCGTGGGCGACCAACTGGACGTTCGTGCCCGCGTACGACGACGATCTCGCCGACCCGCGGCCGTACGGCACGTGGAGCGCGAAGCAGCTGTGGACGAAGACCGCGTGGCGCAACGGCGCGGACTTCGCCGAGGACATGGGCGTCGCGATCATGAACACGCGCAACGGGCAGCACATCGTCACGCAGTTCGGCGGGCACGGCCTGCGCGCGAACGCCGGCAAGAGCGTGTTCGAGTACGCGTTCGGCTACCCGGGCGAGTCCCCGTTCGACGGCGGCAACCTGTTCCGCTGCTCCGGCACCTCGACGCCGGAGTGGAGCTTCCTGTTCTGGAGCTCGGACACGATCCAGATCAAGTGCGACATGACGCGCGGTTCGTCCGGCGGCCCGTGGCTGAACGGCTACGACGGCAACTACGGGTACCTGAACGGCGTCAACAGCCGGATCGACCGGATCGTCGGCCCGACGATCATGCTCTCGCCCTACTTCGACGGCTCGGCGGTGTCCCTATACAACTCCACCCGCTTCTTGTAGCGGCCCTGCTCGCGGGGTGCGGCGCCTCGGCGCCCGCGCCCCGTGCGGTGCCGTTCGCGGTGGTCTCCGTGGACGGGCGGACGGTGCGGCTGGCGGTCCGGATCGGCGGGGAGCCGTGCGACGGCGTCCGCCGCGTCGCGGTGAGCGAGACGGCGGCGACGGTCACGGTGAAGGTCACCGCGGGGCCGAAGCCCGGCGCGGCGTGTCACGGCGTCCCGGCCCTGGTCGGGACGTTTCCCGTGCGGGTGCAGCTCGCCCGGCCGCTGGGGGCGCGCCGGCTGGTCGACGGCGCGCGCTGATCCTCGGCATTCTGTGGGCGTGAAATCCGTTCTGCTTGCCGCATTGGTGACGCTCGCGCTGGCGGCGCCGGCGTCCGCCGCCACGACGAACAACGCCTGCCAGGACTCGTCCGACGCGCAGTACCGCGACGTGCCGGTGACCCTCGACCTCGGCGTGCCCGGGGGTGAGGTCGTGCCCGGCGACGTGGTGCGCACGTCGGCCGGGACGGTGGACGTCGCGCTGCCCGGGCCGCTCGAGGTCACGCTCGCGGTGCGGGCGACGAACACCAAGGAGCGCGTGCAGGTCGTCGGGCCGCTCTCGGCGCCGTTCGTGGTGCCCGAGCTGACGTGGACGGCGGTCGGCGGCGACATCACGGTCGCGGAGGAGCGCGTGACGGTCGCGACGGGATCCGTGGTGCTCGACTGCCATCCCGGGCAGGCGGCGGGCGCGAGCTTCGTGGCGGCGCCGGCGGTCCCGGTCGGGACGATCGCGGGGCCGAAGAACCTGATGTGCCTGCGGTCGGCAGCGCAGGAGCTCTCGCCGCTGCAGGCGTCGCTGGCCGTGGCGGGCGCGGGGGCGTTCACGCCGGGCGCGCCGTACGTCCTGCCGCCGGTGGTGACGACCCCGGGGGCGCAGGTGACGCTCCTGGGCGAGGGGACCGTCGAGGGCGTGCAGACCGTGGCCGCGGGCGCGCCGAGCACGTGGACGCCGGCCGGGACGGGGCCGCTGACGTTCACTTTGGCGCCGAGGCTCGGGAGCTTCGTGCTGGGCGAGCTGCGGTGCGCGCCGGGCGCGATCCGGGTGGTCGACGCGGGCGTGCCGTTCGGCGAGCCGGCGCGCTACGCGCTCGACGCGAACCTCGACCGGCCGGTGCTCGCGGTGGTGTCCGCCGGGCCGCCGGTGGTCGTGTATCCGCCGCCGCCTCCGTACGTCGCGCCGCCGAGGCCGGTCGTCAAGGCGCCCGCGGGCTCGGTCAACTCGACGCGGCTGACGAGCCGGCGCGCGAAGCTCGACCTGCGGATCCGCTGCCCGTCCGGCGCGGCGACCTGCCGCGGCACCGTGAAGGTGGTCAGCGTGTCGAAGCTCCGGCTGGGCGGGAAGCGGGCGCGGAAGGTGACGCTGACCAAGCGCTTCAGCTACGCGGTCGGTCCCGGGCGGCTGCGGACCGTCACGCTCTCGCTGAGCAAGGACGGGATCGCGGCGCTCAAGCGCAAGCCGACGCTCGCCGCGCGGGTGACGCTGGCGACGCGCGAGGGCGTGAAGAGCTCGCGGCGCGTGACGGTGGTCCGGCGATGATCCTGCGGGGCGAGCGCGTGGAGCTGCGGCCGCTCGCCCCTTCGGACGTGGCGGCGCTGAACGCGATGATCGCGCTCCCGGGGGTGCGCGAGTGGTGGGGGACCGACCCGGCGGTCGGCTCGCAGGACGGGTTCGCGATCTCGGTGGACGGCGAGCTCGCGGGGTGGCTCGGGTGGTACGAGGAGACCGACCCGGACTACCGGCACGGCGGGCTCGACATCTTCCTCGCGCCGGCGTTCCAGGGGCGCGGGCTGGGACGCGAGGCGCTGCGGGTCGCGGCGCGCTGGCTGTTCTCCGAGCGCGGGCACCACCGGATCGTGATCGACCCGGCGGCGGCGAACGCGCGGGCGATCGCGGCGTACGCGGCCGTCGGCTTCCGGCCCGTGGGGGTGATGCGGCGCTACGAGCGAGGGCCGGACGGGACGTGGCACGACGGGCTGCTGATGGACCTCCTGGTGGGGGAGCTGGTCGAGTGACCGGGCGGTGCGCGGCGCGTTTGCGGCGTTTTTGGACCGTTGGGTGACACGTCTCACCGTTTTCGCATCTGAGCCCGGCATGCTTCTCGGCGTCGGCGCTCCGGCTGTCCCCGGCCCGGTTGAGCGCCACGGCGGACCGCGCACCCGCCGGCGACCGCAAAGATGCCAACCCTCAACATCTGGTCGCCGGCGGGGTCCGCAACGTCTGCGCGGGTTCACTGCTCGCGGGGCGTCTGCGAGGCTGATCCGGCTCTGAGGGTTCCTCTGGACTGCGACCTCCCGCCTGAGCGGGTTCTGTTGGCGCTGCGCGGCGAGCCGCTGCCGTTCGCCTTGAGCGGCCGCTGGGCGGGCGGCGGCGCGATCGTCGGCTGCGCGCCACGCTTCGTCCTGGCGCCGGGCGCGGACCCGTTCGCCTGCCTGGAGGACGTGCCGGGGCGTACGCGGGATGCGGGGCGGGGGGACGGCGGGGCGGCGTGCGGCGAGGGCGGTGCGGTGGCGTGCGGCGAGGGCGGTGCGGTGGCGTGCGACTTCGTCGGCGGCGGCTGGTTCGGCTGGCTCGGGTACGGGCTCGGCGCGCGTGTCGAGGCGCTGCCGCCGCGCCCGCCGCGTCCGCACCCGCTTCCCGACGCCCACCTGGCGTTCTACGACCACGTCCTGCGCCTGGACGCCGGCGGCCGGTGGTGGTTCGAGGCGCTCGAGGAAGACTTCACGCCTGCGTCGCCGGTCGCGCCGCCGCCCGCCACCGCGTCGCCGCTCGCCGCCGCGCCGTCGCCCGCCGCCGCCGCGGCGCCGCCGCCCTCGGCCGCAGCTCGTCGCGCCGCGCTCGAAGCGCGGCTCGCGCGGCTGCGTGCGCTGCTCGCGGCCGCGCCCGAGCCGGTGGCGCCGGCGCCCGCGGCCTTCGCGCTGCGACCGCCCGGCGCGGCCGGGCACGTCGCGGCGGTCGCGGAGTGCGTCGAGCGGATCGCCGCCGGCGAGATCTTCCAGGCCAACCTCTGCCTGCGCCTCGACGCGCGCTACGACGGCGACGTCGCGGACCTGTTCGCGCACGCGCTGCCGCGGCTGCAGCCGGCGTACGCCGCGTGCTTCGTCACGCCGTGGGGCGGGATCGCCAGCCTCTCGCCCGAGCTGTTCCTGCGCCGGCGCGGGCGCGTGGTCACGACCGGCCCGATCAAGGGCACCGCGCCGCGCGAGCAGGATCCGGCGCGGCTGAGCGAGTCCGCCAAGGACCGTGCGGAGCACGTGATGATCGTCGACCTGATGCGCAACGACCTCGGCCGCGTTGCCGAGTACGGCAGCGTCCAAGCGCCTGACTCGCCCGATGCCCAGGCGCACGCCGGCGTCTGGCACCTTGTCTCGGACGTCCACGCCCGGCTCGCGCCCGGCCAGGGCGACGCGGCGCTCCTGCGCGCGACGTTCCCGCCCGGCTCGGTCACCGGCGCCCCCAAGATTCAGGCGCTGAAGGTGATCTCCGAGCTGGAGGCCACCGGCCGCGAGGTCTACACCGGCGCGATCGGCTACGCGAGCCCGCACGCCGGCCTGGAGCTCAACGTCGCCATCCGCACGTTCGAAGCCCACTCCGGCCGCCTCTGGCTGGGCGCCGGAGGCGGCATCGTGGCCGATTCTCACCCTCAGCTCGAGCTTGAGGAATGCCTCGTCAAAGCCCGCCCACTCCTCGCCGCCATCAACGCCACGCTCACCGAGGGGTCAGACCCCGCTTACACGCGACCCCCGCGTTTGCAGGGATTTCTGCGTAGGCCCGGGGGGGAGGGGTCAGACCCCCCTTACACCGGGGCGTGGCGGCCGGACCCCGAGCGCGGCGTGTTCGAGACGCTGCAGATCGCCGCTGGCGTCGCGGTGAACCTCGACGCCCACCTCGCACGCCTCGCCCGCAGCGTCCGCGCCCTCTACGGCGAGGAGCTACCGGCACGCATCGAGCTGCCGCGCCGCGACGGGGCGGTCCGGATCACGTACGTGCCCGGCCGGCCGCTCGCCGTCGACTGGCGCCCGCTCACGCCCCGCGCACTGCCGATCGCCCTCACCCCGTACGTGCTGCCGGGCGGCTTGGGCGAGCACAAGTGGGTCGACCGCCGCTGGCTCGACGCCCGCTCGCAGGACGGGACCACCCCGCTGCTGCTCGACGCCGACGGCGCGCTGCTCGAAGCCGCCTGGGCGGCCGTGCTGATCCGCCGCGACGGCGCCCTCCTCACCCCGAGACCGGACGGTCGCATCCTGCCGAGCACGTCGCTCCCCGCGACCGCCGAGCACCGCGACGACCTCCACCTCCAGCCGGGCGACGAGCTGCTCCTGAGCTCGTCGCTCGCGGGAATCGTCCCCGCGACGGCTCGGCTCAGGGCAGGTTCTGATCCCCGGTGATCAACCGCGTCCCCCGCCCGTGCGTCAGGAAGCTGAACCCCCACCGCGTCAGCACCAGCAGCCGGTTCTGGAACCCGATCAGGTAGAAGAGGTGGATCCCCAGCCACAGGACCCAGGCGGCGAACCCGCTGACCCGGATCCGCGGCGGCAGATCGGCGACCGCCCGCGCGCGACCGATCGTCGCCAGGTTCCCCTTGTCCTTGTACTCGAACGGCCCCACCGAGCGCCCCGCGAGCGACGCCCGCACCCGCTTGGCCGCGTAGCGCCCCATCTGCATGGCCACCGGCGCGACGCCCGGCAGCGGGTCCGCGTCGCGCACCTGCACCATGTCGCCGATCGCGAGCACTTCCGGGTGCCCGGGCAGCGAGAGGTCCGGCTCGACCAGGACCCGGCCGACGCGGTCGGTCGGGGCGCCCGCCGCTGACGCCAGCGTCCCCGCGAGCCCGGACGCGAGCACGCCGGCCGCCCAGATGACCGTCGCCGACGGGACGTGCTCGTCGCCGATCTGCACGCCGTCGGCCGAGATCCCGGTCACCGCGCTCCCGACCATCGGCGTCACGCCCAGCCCTTCGAGCGACCGAGCCGCCCGCGCCGACAGCCGCGGTGGGAACGCGGCCAGCACCCGGTCGCCCGCCTCGACCAGCAGCACGCGCGTGTCCGCCGTGTCGATCGAGCGGAAGTCGCGCCGCGTGTCGCGCGCGATCTCGGCGATCTGCCCCGCCATCTCGACCCCGGTCGGCCCCGCGCCGACGACCACGAACGTCTGCTGGCGCCGCCGCTCCGCGTCGGTCTCCGCGACCTCGGCGGCCTCGAACGCGCGCAGGATCTGCGCGCGGATGTGCAGCGCGCCCTCGAGCGTCTTCAGCTCGGCCGCCTGCTCGCGCCATTCAGGATGTCCGAAGTAGTTGTACTCGGAGCCGCCGGCGACGATCAGCGTGTCGTAGGCCAGCGTCTCCGGGCCCGCGGCGGTTCGCACCGCCGCCGTCCGTGCGTCGAGGTCGAACCCGGTGACCTCCCCGAGCTTGACGGTGATCCGGTCCTCGCCGCGGAAGATCGCCCGCAGCGGGTAGCAGACCTCGCCCGCCGCCAGCGCGCCCGTCGCCACCTGGTAGGCGAGCGGCTGGAAGAGGTGGAAGTTGCGGCGGTCGATGAGCGTGATCTCGACGTCCGCCCGGCGCAGGTGCAGCGCCGCCTGCAACCCGCCGAACCCGCCGCCCACGATCAGAACGCGATGCATCACCTCGCAGAGTACGGGTACGAACCATCCATGGGCATCGCCATCCTGCGCGCCGTCATCGGCGGCTTCTTCATCGGGCACGGGCTGCAGAAGCTGCTCGGCAAGTTCGGCGGGCACGGCCTCGAAGGCACGGCCGGGTTCTTCGAGACGCTCGGGCTCAAGCCCGGCAAGGTCCACGCCACCGCGGCCGGCGTCGCGGAGGCCGGCGGCGGCGCGCTGCTGCTCGCCGGCGCGGCCACGCCGCTCGCCGCCACCGCGATCACCGGCACGATGACGGTCGCGATCCGCACCGTCCACCTGCCCAAGGGGCCGTGGAACACCGACGGCGGCTACGAGTACAACGCCGTGCTGATCGCCGCGCTGTTCGCGATCACCGCCGCCGGCCCGGGCGAGATCTCACTCGACCGCCGCGAGTGGGGGACGAAGTGGGCGCTGGCCGAGCTGGTCGCGGGCGTCGGCGGCGGGCTCGCGCTCGTGAAGCTGGCTAGCGAATCGAGCGCTCACTGAGCTCGAGCGCCTGCGCCGCGTTCGCGCGCGTGACGAAGTTCGGCCCGGTGGCGATCACGTCGTGCTGGGCCGGGAGGATCCCGTAGCGGGCGCGCAGCGCGAGCAGCTCGACCGGGAGGTAGCCCTGCAGGTACGCCTGCTGGTCGACCGCGAACGCGATCCGGCCGGCCTGGACCGCCTTCAGCACGTCCGGGCCGAGGTCGAACGTGCCGACGAGCGCGCCGGAGCCGACCGCGGCGAGCCCACCGAGCGAGTTCGTCGCCAGCACGCCGTCGATGCGCCCGGACGCGACCGCGTGCGCGATCCGGCTCGGCGTGCGCGGGTCGTCGTCGGCGATCGGCAGGACCCGCGAGCGCCCGCCGACCTCGCGCATCGCGCGCGCCAGCCCGGCGCAGCGCTCGTCGAGCCCGCTGGTGCCGACCTGCTGGTTGACGCACAGCGCGTTGCGCACGCCGGCCCGCGCGAGCCGCCGCCCCGCCTCCAGGCCGGCCCGGTCCTCCAGCTGGCCGACGTGCACGAGCACGCCGAGCCGCTGGTAGATCTCGCTGCCGGAGTTGATCGACACGACCGGGATGCCGGCCGCCACGGCGCGCCGGATCGCGGGTGCAACGCCGGGCTCCGGGATCGAGACCACGAGGCCGTCCGGGCGGGTCGCGACCGCCGCGTCGATCAGCTCGCTCATCCGCTGCGCGCTGTAGACGTCGGGCGAGCGGTAGTCGACAAGCACGTCGAGCCGGCGCGCCGCGGCGTCGACGCCGTTGCGGATGATCGCCCAGAACTTGCTCGACGCGGGGCCGTGGGTGACGACCGCGATCCGCACCGCGTCGTCGTCGCCCGGCGCGCCGACGACCGGCGGCGCGCCGGGCGAGCCGGAGACCTCGACGCCCTGCTCGCGCACGACGGTCGGGCTGCCGCAGCCGGCCAGGAGGAGGAGCAGGACGAGCCAGCGCTTCACGCCGGCACCCGCGCCACGATCCGGGTGCCGCCGCCGACCGGGCTGTCGATCTCCAGCGTCCCGCCGACCGCCGCCACCCGGTCCTCGAGCCCGCGCAGGCCGCCGCCGGCGTTCGGGTCCACGCCGCCGACGCCGTCGTCGCCGACCAGGACGACGAGCTCCTCCTCGTCGCAGCGGACGTCCACCCAGGCGCACGTCGCCTCGGCGTAGCGCGCGACGTTCGTGAGCGCTTCCGCGACCAGGTAGTAGGCGGCGGCCTCGACCGGCGGCGCCAGCCGCTCGCTCACCGTGACGTCGACGCTGACCGGAAGCGTGGCGCGCTCGGCGAGCGACGCGATGGCGGGCGCGAGGCCGCGGTCGGTGAGGATCGCGGGGTGGATGCCGCGGGCCAGCTCGCGCAGCTCCCCGAGCGCGGTCGCCAGGCGCTCGGACAGGGCGTCGATCGCGGGGTCGTCCACGCGCGTGCGCAGCCGCCGCAGGTCGAGTGCGAGCGCGACGAGCTGCTGCTGCGCGCCGTCGTGCAGGTCGCGCTCGATGCGCCGGCGGGCGGCGTCGCCGGCTTCGACGATCCGCAGGCGCGAGCGCCGCAGCTCCTCCACCCGCGCCTGCAGATCCGCGCGCAGGCGCTCGTTGTCGAGCGCGAGCGAGGAGGCCGCGGCGGCTGCGGTCACCAACTCGGGGCTGGTGTCGAGCGCGGCGTCGTGGACGATCGCCGCGACGCGGACGCCGTCGCGCTCGACCGCGGTCCAAGCGCGGCCGGAGCCGGGAGCGGGCAGCTCGACGGGCCGGCCGCGCTCGTCGACGAACCGCTGCCGGTCCGGCAGCCAGTAGGCGACGGCGACGCTGCGGTCGCCGAGGCTCTCGGCCAGCAGCTCGCGCACCGGGCCGCCGGACGGCAAGCGGGGCGTCAGCAGCGCCTGCGTGGTCGCGCACAGGACGCGGTGCAGCGCGTCGAGGGCGGACAGCGCGAGGATCGCGGCCGGGAGGCTGAGGACGCACAGGACCAGGCCGAGCGCCGGGCCGAGCGTCCACGGGCCGACGTAGTCGACCGTGGGTGCGTTGGCGAGCGCGCCGATCCCGAGCCGCAGGCAGAGGGCGAGCGCGGCGATCGGGGCGAGCGCGACGGCCAGCATCGCGATCACCAGCACCGGCCGCAGCGCGAGGTGCGCGGCGGTACGCCACAGCGAGCGGTCCGACAGCAGGTCGAGCGAGCGCCGGAACGCGCCGCCGCTCTGCTTGGTGCGGCCGGGGAGCGGCGGGACCTGGGCGCCGAGCCAGCGGTTCGCGGCGCGCCGGTCGAGCCGCTCGAGCGCCCGGCACGCGTCGGTCGCCGCCAGCAGGACGGGGAGGCCGATGCCGGCGACGCTGAGCGCGGCGCCGACGATCAGCGCCGCGACCGCGGGGAGGGCGAGCAGCGTGACCGGGAGGGTGACGACGAGGTACGCGAGCGCGTGGGCGGCGCGCGAGACGCGGACGTCGAGGTCGAGGGCGGCGATCACGAGCGGCCTCCGGTGCCGGCGCTGGGTGCGGCGCACGTGCGGACTGCGGCGCTGGCGCGCGTGTTCACGACCGCCCCCGTACGTCGACGTCGCCCTGATTGCTCAGCACCTGCACACTGTACGGCGCGTCGGCGCGGGCCAGGACGCCGTGGACGGTCGCGCGGCCGCTGCCGGATTCGGCGTCGAGGTCGTAGCGGCCGCTGGGGAGGACCGCGCGGATCGCGCCCGAGTCCGACCGCAGCGTCAGCCGGGGCGGCGCGCAGGCGGCGTCGAGCGCGATCGTCCCCGCGCCCGCACGCGCTTCGAGCGCGTTGCCGCAGTAGCCGCTGATCGCGATCGCGCCGCTCTCGGTGCTCACGCGGGCGGAGCCGCGGTAGCCGTGCAGCGTGACGCTGCCGCCGGTGGTGCGCACGTCGAGCGCGACGTTGTCGGGCACGACGACGCGGTAGGCGACCGAGCACGGCCCGAGCAGCGAGGTGGGGCAGCGGGAGTGGACGCGGAAGACGCCGCGGGCGACGGTCCGCCGGGTCGACGCGGCGTGGCCGAACGAGTGGTGCTCGGTGTGCTGGACCTCGACCACGTCGCGCGTGCCGCCGCCGACGATCGCGATGTCACCGTCGCCGAGGTCGAACGAGAGCGCCTGCGGCGTCCCGGTCACCGGGTACGAGGCGCGCACCTCGCGGTTGGTGACCCACGCGGCGATCGCGAGTGCCAGCGCTCCACCCACCACCAGGAGGGCCGAGAACCCCACGACACGGCCCCACGGCGACAGACGCACCGCGGGAGCCTACCGACGGCCCCGGCGGGAAGCGAGTGTCGCGTGTGGCGCGGCGAGTCGCGCGAGGGCAAGCGGCGCGGCGAGTCGCGCGAGGGCAAGCGGCGCGGGGAGTCGCGCAAGGGGGTGTGGCGCGGGGAGTCTCGCGAGGGCGAGTCACGGCGACGCGACGCGTCCGCCGGTCGCGCCGGGGCCGCCAGGAGGGGAGCGGCGGCCCCGGCGTGCGGGGGGAGCGACCGGCGTCAGCGGGGGGAGCGACCGGCGTCAGGCGAAGCGCACGCGCAGACGGCCCTGCGCGCGGCGGCGCGGGCGGCGGCGCAGCTGGCGGGCGCGATGGCCGAGCAGCAGCACGGCCTCGGCGGACGGGCGGGTCGGGTCCGCGACGGCGTGGCCGTCGGCCAGCGACAGCGCGGCCCACAGCTCGTCGCCGACCTCGGCCAGCAGCACGTCGCCCGCGGGCACGTGGCTGGAGTCCAGCGCGGCCAGCCGCGCGACGGCGCCGGCGTCGGCGTCGAACGCCGGGCGGATCCGCAGCGGCCCGCGGTTGGTGGGGAGCTCCTTGCGTCGGGTCAGCTGGGTCGTGTTCATGGGTTCCATGATCGCCCTGAGACGGACCCCTTACATCAGGCGGATGGTGCGCCTTGGCCCGCCCGACCCCTTACTCCAGCGCGGCCCGTAAGTACCGCTCCGGCGCGTCCAGGAACCCGCGCAGGAACCGGACCGCGTCGAGGTCGTCGTAGTCGCACGAAGCGACCCCGTCCGCGCTCAGCTCGTAGATCCGCGCGCCCGGGCAGGCGAGCACGATCGGCGAGTGCGTGGCGACGATGAACTGCGCCCCGTCGGCAGCCGCGCGCACGATCGCCGCGACCAGCGCGAGCGCGCCCGTCACCGACAGCGCCGCCTCCGGCTCGTCGAGCACGTACAGCCCCTCGCCCCGGAACCGGTTCGTCGCCAGCGCGAGGAACGACTCGCCGTGCGACTGCTCGTGCAGCGGCACGCCGCCGTAGAGCGAGAGGTCCGGCGAGAACGGCTCGCCCCGATCCACGAACGCCGCGACGTTGAAGAAGCTCTCGGCGCGCAGGAAGTACCCGGTGCGCGGTCGCGACCAGCGCGCGAGCACGGGCTCGAGCGCACCGCCCACCGCCGGCCCGGCGACGGCCGGCAGCTCGTTGAAGCGCTCGAGCTCGCCGCCCTCGCCGCCGAACCCCATCGCTTCGATCAGCGTCGACTTCCCGCTGCCGTTGTCACCCGCCAGCAGCGTGATCGGGGAAGCGAAGTCCAGCTCCTCGACCGCCGCCACCGCCGGCACGTCGTACGGGAACCCCTCGCCCCAGCGCTCATCCACCCGGCGCAGGCCGAGCAGGTACGGCCCCGAGCCGAAGCGCCTGATGTCGCGGCCGCGCGCCACGCCCCGCAGAGTAGATTCCCGTCATGATCGCCGTGGTCACCGGAGCGGGCTCGGGCATCGGCCGCGCCGCCGCCCGCGCGCTGCTGCAGGCCGGCTGGAGCGTGGTCTGCGCCGGCCGGCGCGAGCTCCCGCTGAAGGAGACGCTCAACGGCGACAACGGGCTGGCCGTCCCCACCGACGTCACCGACGCCGCCTCCGTACAGGCGCTCTTCGACACCACGCGTGCGCACTACGGCCGCGTCGACCTCCTGTTCAACAACGCCGGCGTCTCGATCCCCGCGCCGGTCGCCGACGTGCGCCTGGAGGACTGGCGCGCCGCCGTGGACACGAACCTGACCGGCGCGTTCCTGTGCGCCCAGGCCGCGTTCCGCGCCATGGCGACACAGCACCCGCGCGGCGGGCGGATCATCAACAACGGCTCGCTGTCCGCGCACGTCCCGCGCCCGTACGCGATCGCCTACAACGCCACCAAGCACGCCGTCACCGGCCTCACCACGTCGCTCTCGCTGGAGGGCCGTGCGTTCGACATCGCGTGCGGGCAGCTCGACATCGGCAACGCCGCGACCGACATGACCGCGCCGATGACCGGCGGCGTCCCGCAGGCCGACGGAACGTTCAAGCCGGAGCCGCGGATGGACGTCGAGCACGCCGCCCGCGCGGTCGTCCACATGGCGTCGCTGCCGCTGGACGCCAACGTCCAGTTCATGACCGTGATGGCGACGGCGATGCCGTACGTCGGGCGCGGCTGACCGCGCGCCAAGCTCCCGCCAACCAGACCCCAAGGCCCACCGGGAAGAGTGCGCGGCGCGGCGGGCGGTTCCCCCCCGAATCGCCCGCCGCCAAAGCCTTCAGCGCGCCGGGACCGCGGCGCCCACGCGCCGCGTCACCGTGAGCGCCGCGCCGGCCGGCTCGACCTCGACGCGGTTGTCGTGGAAGATCGCGCCGCCGCCCATGTCGGCGTCGCGCTCCTCGACGGTGGCGTTGATGTTCGCGCCGCCGCGCACGTGCTTGAGCCAGTGCCCCTTGGTCGACGCGATCACGCCGGGCCGGACGCGGTCGGTCACCGCCACCACGGCCAGGAAGGACCCGCGGGCGTTGAACACCCGCGCGCGGTCGCCGTCGCTCAGCCCGCGGGCCGCGGCGTCGGAGGCGCACAGCTCGATGCGCGGCTCGCCCGCCTTGCGCATCAGGTCCGGCTTGTTGGCGAACGTGCTGTTGAGGAACCAGTGCGACGCGGGCGCGATCAGCGCCAGCGTGCCGTCCCCCGTCTGGGCGGGCGGGACGTAGCCGGGCAGCGGATCGTGCCCGTCCGCCGCCGCACGCTCCGAAAAGAACTCGAGCTTGCCCGACGGCGTCGGGAACCCGTCCGTGAACGGCACGTACGGCGAGTCCTCCAGCCGCATCCAGCCGGTCTCCCAGAGCCGTGCGAAGCGCTCGTCGCCCAGCACCATCCGCGCCAGCGTCTCGTCGTCGTCGTACAGCGCGGGCTCGGTCAGCCCCAGGGCGGACGCGATCCGCCGGAACGCCTCCGTCGCCGGCAGGCACTCGCCCGGCGGCGCGACCGCCGGCCGGTTCAGCGCGACGTACATGTGCCCGTAGCCGTCGTTGACGTCGAGGTGCTCGACCTGCATCGTCCCCGGCAGCACGATGTCGGCGTAGTCGACCGTGTCGGTGGGGAACTGCTCGAGCACGACCGTGAACAGGTCCTCGCGCTCCAGCCCGGCGCGCACGCGCGCCTGGTCGGGGTTCGATCCGAGCGGGTTCGCCGCGTGGATGACGAGCGCCTTGACCGGCGGCTCGTCGAGCTCGAGCAGGGTGCGCCCCATCAGCGTCATGCTCAGCGTCCGCACGTCCGGCGCCGGGACCGCGTCCTCCAGCGTGCCCGCGGGCACGAACCGCCCGGACGTCGAGTAGGACGCGCCGCCGCCCGGGTACTGCCAGTCCCCGGTCACGCCCGGCAGCGCGTACAGCAGCCGCAGCGCGTTGCCGCCGCCAGCGTGACGCTGCATGCCCATCGTGCAGCGGATCCCGGTCGGCCGCGTGACCGCGATCCGCCGTCCCAAGGCCACAATTGCGTCCTCCGGGACGCCGGTCAGCGCCGCGGCCCGCGCCGGCGGGAACTCCAGGATCCGCTCCCGGAACGCCTCCCAGCCGACCGTGTGCGCCTCCAGGTAGGACCGGTCTTCGGCGCCCAGCGAGACGATCACGTGCAGCAGGCCGAGCGCCAGCGCCGCGTCGGTGCCCGGCAGCGGCGCGATGTGCTCGTCCGCGGCGGCCGCCGTGCGCGAGCGCAGGGGGTCGATCGCCACCACCCGCGCGCCGGCCTTGCGGGCCTTCAGCACGAACTTCCACAGGTGGTGGCCGGACGTGAGCGTGTTGGTGCCCCACAGGATGATCAGCTTCGACTGCGCGAACGTCTCCGGGTCCATCCCCGCCGCCGTCCCGGTCACGTACGTCGCGCCCACGCGCCCCGCGACCGAGCACGCCGTCATGTCGTGCCGCGACGCGCCGAGCACGTTCCACAGCCGCTGGCCCGCGCGCCCCTCCAGCCCCTGCACGTAGCCGAGCGACCCGGTGCCCTGGAACGGCCAGATCGCCTCGCCGCCCCACTCGTCGCGCACGGCGCTGAGCCGCTCCGCGATCTCGCCGATCGCCTCATCCCACGAGATCCGCTCGAAGCGGCCCTCGCCCTTGCGCCCGACGCGGCGCAGCGGGTGCAGGATCCGGTCCGCCGCGCGCGTGTGGTCGAGGTAGCCGTTGACCTTCGCGCACAGGGCGCCCGCCGTGTAGGGGTGCTCGCGGTTGCCGCGCAGCCCCACCGCCTGCCCGTCGTCGTCGACGGTGACCACCCAGCTGCAGCCGTCCGGGCAGTCCAGCGGGCAGGCTCCGAACACCTCTTTCACGCCTCCAGCGTAGTCTGGGCGTCCATGCGAATCATCGTGCTCGGGGCCGGCCACGTCGGGCGGGCCATCGTGGACGCGCTGTACGAAGAGCACGAGGTCACGGTCATCGACACCGACGCCGAGCGCCTGCAGGACCTGGCGGACCGCTACGACGTCCGCACGGTCGAGGGCAACGGGACGACCAAGCGCGTGATCAAGGAAGCCGGCGTCCAGAACTGCAGCCTGTTCATCGCCTCGACCTCGCGCGAGGAGGCCAACCTCGTCTCGGCGATGCTGGTCAAGAAGCTGTCGCGGGCGATGGTGGTGGTGCGGACGACGTCCGTCGAGTACCTCGACGCCTGGCGCGAGCGCGAGATCGACGTCGACTTCATGGTCTCCTCCGAGCTGGAGACCGCGAACGCGATCAGCGGCCTGATCGGCATCCCCGCCGCGCGCCAGACCGACGTGTTCGCCGACGGCCAGGTGCAGATCGTCGAGTTCGACGTGCCCGCCAGCGCCGCCCTCACCTTCACGCCGCTGCGCGAGGCCGAGCTGCCGGCGGACTCCAAGGTCGCCGCGATCCTGCGCGGCGACCAGCTGCTGCGGCCCGACGGCAACGCCGAGATCCGCCCGCACGACCGGATCGTGGTGATCGCGTCGCCGTCCGCCGCCCGGGCGTGGAGCCGCGCGATGTCCGCCGACCAGGAGCGCGTCGACGACATCGTGGTCTTCGGCGCCGGCCGGATGGGGACGACGATCGCGCGCGTGCTGCTGGACCGCGGCATCCGGATCCGCTTCGTCGAAGGCCGGGCGGAGCGCGCGCTCGAGGTCGCCGCCGAGCTGCCGCAGGCGCGCGTGTTCCACGCGTCCGCGTTCGACCCGGAGTTCTTCGCCCGAGAACGGATCGGCAACACGACCGCGGCGGTGTTCGCGCTCAACGACGACCCCGGCAACCTGTTCAGCGCCGTGCTGGCCAAGGAGCACGGGGTGAAGCTGACGATCGCGCTCGCGCACGACCAGTCGAGCCTGCAGGTCTACGAGCGCGGCGGCGTGGACGTCGCGATCAACCCGCGCCAGGTGATCGCCGAGGAGCTGGTGCGCTTCGGGCACGACCCGCGCATCCGCCAGATCGCGATGCTCGACGACGACCGCTTCGAGATCCTCGATCTGACCGTGCGCGCCGAGTCCGAGCTGGCCGGCACGCGCTTCGAGGACCTGCCGAAGACCGGCTCGGTGATCGGCGCGATCGTGCGCGGCGGCAGCCCGATCTTCCCGGGCGGCGACGACGTCCTCAAGGCGGGCGACCGCGTGATCGTGTTCGTGGAGTCACGGCGCGCGTCGATCGTCGAACGCGTCCTGTGAGACGGGTCCGCACCGGGATCGACGTCGGCGCCGCGCTGGACCTCGTCGGCGGCGTCCTGAAGTGGCTGGCGCCGGCGTTCCTGGCGCCGGCGGCGGTCGCCCTCGGCTACCACGAGCCGGTGTGGCCGTTCCTGGTGGCGGGCGCCGCCTGCGGGACGATGGGGCTCGCGCTCGACCAGATCACGGGGGAGAAGCGGGGCGCGGCGGTCACGCCGCGCGAGAGCTTCCTGGTCGTGGCGCTGATCTGGCTGCTGGTGCCGATCTTCGGCGCGCTGCCGTTCGTGCTCGACGGCGGGCAGCTCGCCCGCCCGGTCGACGCGTACTTCGAGGCGGTCTCCGGGTTCACCGCGACCGGCGCGACGCTGGTGCCGAAGGTCGAGGCGCTGAGCCGCTCGATGCTGTTCTGGCGCCAGCTCACGCACTGGCTCGGCGGCATGGGGATCATCGTGCTCGCGGTCGCGATCCTGCCGCGGCTGCGGATCGGCGGCCGCCAGCTGCTGCAGTCCGAGCTCGCCGGACCGACCGAGATCGAGCGGCTCGGGGACACGATCCGCGAGACCGCGCGCCGGCTGTGGCGGCTCTACCTGGCGCTGACCGTGGTCGCGATCCTGTCGCTCGGCGCGGTCGGCTGGCTCGGCCTGGACCACCAGCTCAGCTTCTACGACGCGGTCGGGCAGGCGCTGTCGGTCGTCGCGCTGGGCGGCTTCAGCACGCGCACGACGTCGGTCAGCGGCTTCGCGCCGATCACGCAGTACCTCCTGCTGATCTTCATGATCGTCGCGGGCGTCAACTTCCTGCGCCTGTACCGGGTGATCGTGCAGCGCCGGGTGAGCGTCCTGGCCCGCGACGAGGAGCTGCGGCTGTACCTGCTGTTCATCGCGATCGGGACCGTGCTGATCGCGGTCGAGGTGCTCGGCGGCGGCTACGAGCACGGCGAGGCCGGGGTGCGCCACAGCCTCTTCCAGGCGACCGCGATCCTGACCACGACCGGGTTCTCCGCCACCGACTTCTCGCTCTGGGGCCCGCTGGCCACGCTCACGCTGCTGCTGCTGATGTTCTCCGGCGCGTCCGCGGGCTCGACCGGCGGCGGGATCAAGGTCATCCGCCACCTGCTGCTGTTCAAGCTGGTGCGGCGGGAGCTCGAGCAGACCGTGCACCGGGAGGCGATCGTCCCGATCCGCGCCAACGGGCGCGTGATCGACGAGAAGGCGCTGCGCAGCGCGGTCGTGTTCGTGCTGCTGTACCTGCTCGTGTTCGCGGTCGGCTCGCTGCTGCTGGTCGCCGACGCCAGCTTCAGCGGCGAGCACCTCAGCGCGTTCGACGCGTTCGGCGCCGCCGCCGCGTGCCTGGGCAACGTGGGCGTCGCGTTCGGCTTCGCCGGGCCCGCCGGCTCGTTCGCGCCCTTCAGCGATTTCTCGACCATCGTGTGCGCCGTCCTGATGTGGGCCGGCCGAGTCGAGATCATTCCCGTCGTCGTCGTGCTCACCCGCGCCTATTGGAGACCCTGAGATGACCTTTGACCTGACCGGCCTGACCGCCTACGTCAACGGCGAGTTCGTGGACGCCGCGCAGGCGTCGGTGTCGATCTTCGACCACGGCTTCCTGTACGGGGACGGCGTGTTCGAGGGCATGCGCGTGTTCGACGGCGGGCTGTTCCGGGCCGAGCTGCACATGGAGCGGATCGGCCGCTCGGCGCGCACGATCGGCCTGACCGTGCCCGACGGCCTGCTGGAGGTCATCGGCGAGGTCGTGCGCCGCAGCGGGCTGCGGGACGCGCATGTGCGCCCGATCGTGGCGCGCGGGTTCGGCGGCCCGGGCGTCGACCCGGCGAACTGCCCGCGGGAGACCGTGGTCGTGTCCGCGTACCCGTTCCCGCCGTTCCTGGGCGCGGACCCGATCAAGCTGTTCACCAGCTCGGTGGTGCGCAAGGCGCCGCGGTCGCTCGGCGCGCACGTGAAGTCGCTCAACTACCTGGACGGCGTGGTCGCCAAGCAGGCCGCGAGCGCGCTGGGGATGCACGACGCCGTGATGCTGGACTCGCTGGGCGCGGTCGCCGAGTGCACGGGCGCGAACCTGTTCCTGATCGTGGGGGACACGCTGGTGACGCCGACGACGCGCGCCGCGCTGCCGGGGATCACGCGCCGGACCGTGCTGGAGCTGGCGGCCGAGCTGGGCGTGCCGGTCGACGTGCGCGACGTGTGGCCGGCCGAGCTGCACTGCGCCGACGGCGCGTTCGTGTGCGGGTCCGGCGCGGGGATCGTGCCGGTCGGCTCCTTCGACGGGCGGCCGGTCGTGCAGCCGGAGCACCCGGTGATGGCGGCGATCCGGGACGGCTACCGGGCCCGCACGCGCGCGGCGGAGTACCGGACGGACCTCTACATTGGCGTTTCATGAGAAGCCTGATCGTCGCGGCGCTGATCGCGCTGCTGGCGCCCGCGGCCGCGCACGCCGGCGTCTTCGCGGAGCGTGCCGCGCTCACGCACGGCATCGCGGGTGACGAGCGCTACGTCTTCACGACCGAGCCGGGGATCGGCTCGGCGGCGCGGGTGGTCGTGCTCGACCGCACGTCGGGCCGGGAGGTCGCGACGCTGCCGCCGCCGCGCGGTGGGTTCAAGCTCCCGTTCACGTTGAGGGTTCCCCGTTCCGGGCGCCTCGTGGTGCTGGACAACGGCGGCTTTCCGCCCGTCGGGCCGCCTGTCGTCTACGACTACGCGTACGGCGCCCAGCGCGGACGCTTCAGCGCGCGGCTGGCGCGCACGGTCGACTTCAAGGGGCTGCCGCTGCAGTTCGCCGAGGACGTCGAGGTGCTGCCGACCGGCGAGTACGTGGTGTCCGAGTCGATCGCCGGCGGGCTGTGGCTGATCGGGCGCGACGGGCGGATCCGGCGCGGGCTCGTGCCCGACGCCGGGGCGCCGCCGCTGCCTCGCCTGGGGCCGTGCCCTTTGCTCGGGTCGACCACGGTCGGCGGTCTGCCGTTCTCGGCGCCGGGCGGCTTCGCGCCGGGCGCCGGGTCGCTGGCGGTGCGCGGGGGAGAGCTGTACTTCTCGTCCAGCTGCGAGGGCGGGATCTACCGCGTGCCGCTGAAGGTCCTGCTGGACGCGCGGCGGCCGGCGGCGGCGCGGGCGGCGCAGATCGCGACCGTGTCGCCGCGCCAGTTCCCGTTCGAGAGCCTGAAGGGGATCACGTTCAACCGCTGGGACCCGCGCGACCCGTGGCTGTACGCGGGCGACCCGTTCCGGCTGTCGCTGGTCCGCGTGCACTCGGTGACCGGGCGGCGCGAGGTGCTGTCCACGGACGCGCGGCTGTACGACTTCACCGTCTCGACCGCGTTCCTGCCGCCGCAGCGGCGCGGCGGGCCGAACCCGCTCGTCACCGCGTCCGACCAGGAGTACCGCTGGACGGCCACCAACGCGGCGATCACGACCGACCAGCTCCGGCCGCCGTTCGTGCTGGCGCAGTACTGGCCGCCGCGGCGATGAACTCGCAGCAATGCAGCTATTCTGGCTGCATGAGCGTCGCAATCACCGTGCGGGACGTCCCGGAGGCGGTGCGGGACGAGCTCGCCGCGCGCGCCGCGCGCGCCGGGAAGTCGCTGCAGGAGTACCTGCGCGGCATGCTGGTCGAGACCGCGGAGCGGCCGGCGGTCGACGACGTGATCGCGCGCGCCCGGGCGCGGGTCGCCGCGACGGGGTTGCGGGTCGACACGGCGTCAATCCTCGCGGCGCGCGATGCCGACCGGCGATGAGCCGCCGGCTGGTCTGCGACGCGTCAGCGCTGGTGGCGCTGCTGCTCGATGACGGGCCCAAGGGTCGGTGGGTGGCCGCCGGCATCGCGGGCGCGGACCTGGCGGCGCCGGCCCTGGTCGGGTTCGAGGTCGCGAGCATCATCCGCCGTCACGAGCTGGCGTCGCTGATCAGCCGCGACCAGGCCGCGCAGGCGCACGCGGACCTGCTCGACCTGGCGATCGAGCTGTGGCCGCACGAGCTGCTGGCGCCGCGCGCGTGGGAGCTGCGCGCGAACCTCTCGATCTACGACGCGAGCTACGTCGCGCTCGCGGAGCTCACCGCGGCGGCGCTGGTCACGCTGGACCGGCGCATCGCGCGGGCTCCGGGGGTGCGCTGCCCGGTCAGCGTGCCCTGACGTCGAGCGTGACCGCGAGCGCGGCCAGCGGCGCGCCCCAGTCCTCCAGCGAGCGCGGCGGCGGGAGGTTGTAGCCCGCGCCGACCGCCGAGACCGCGCCGCGCAGCGCCCATTTGGCGAACGTGTCGGCGAAGCGCTCCGGCGCGGTCGCGCAGTCGCCGAGGAAGCCCTGCGGGCAGGCGCCGGAGCGCGGGACCTGCGCCGCGAGCCGGTCGCGCAGGGCGTCCGGGACGAGCGCGAAGTCGATCACGTGCCCGAGCTCGTGCAGCACGACGGCGTCGCGGTCGAGGGTGCGCTCGCCGTCCAGGCGGGCGACGTTGAGCCGTACGCGGTAGCCGGCGTCGCCGAGGTCGTCGGCCCGCCCGAGCCACCAGGACCGCGGCGCGTGGAAGACGGTGACGGTCGTGAGGCCGTCGATCTCGTCGATCAGCCGTCGCGCCTCGGGCCGGGCGCGGGCGAGCGCGGCCTCGATCCACGCGCGGTCGCCCGGCGCGACGTGGTCGGCGAACCGCAGGCCGCGAGCGCGGTCGGCGGCCGTGATCGGGCTCGCCGCGTCGGCTTCGCGCTGCGGGTAGCCGTGCAGCGCGGCGAAGCCGATGACGAGGCACAGGACGAGAACGGCGGCACGCACGCCCGCCACTCTCGCGTCGGCGCGCCGGAATACGGCGCGCCGAAAGTCCAGGATCTAGCGGAACGAGCGGGTGAACGTGCCGACGGTCGGTGCGGGGTCGCCGTTGTGGAACTTCGCGCCGTTGACCAGCACCACGCGCCCCTTGAGCGTCCCGTGACACCGCGGCGGGACGGTGCCGAACAGCGTCACCCGCTCGCCGGCGGCGACGTCGCGGTTGGTCGGCGCGAACAGGATCACGCGCCGGCATTCCTTGACCTGGTTGTCGAAGCGGCCTTCGAGCAGGTACATCGGACCCGCGCCCGAGATCGCCTGGGGCGCGCGGAAGCGCACCGTCACCTTGGGCACGCTGAGGGTGCGCGAGACGCGGTAGGTGCCGACGCTGACCCGCAGCGAGCGGCGGATGCTGCCCGAGACCTTCGGCGGCTTCGGCTCGACGTAGCCCTTGGGCGCGCAGTACGGCCGCTTCGGGTCCACCGGCGGGCAGCTGGTCCCGTCGCGGTAGTCGATGCGCCGGATCGCCGCGCCCTGACCGAGCATCGGGCCCCCGCCGACGCCCACGCCGTAGTGCGGGTTGCGGCGCGCGCGCACGAACAGGTAGGCGCCCTCGGGCGCGGTCAGCTCCTGCTTGGCGCCGCCCGCGAACGTCACGCTCGCCGCCTGCGGCCCGAGCAGCCCGTACGCGAGCTGGCGGCGGTCGGCGACCGGGCACTTCGGCCGCCCGGAGCGCTTCTCGCCCGGCGTGGAGCAGTCGCGGTCGCGGCCGGCCTCGCCGCTGGCGTACGACGACCGGTCGACCGCCGCGAAAGTCTGACCGGATCCGTCCGGAAGCTGGCAGGCCAGCCAGCTGTCGCTGATCGGCGGCAGCGGGTGGAACCGGCCGTCGTCGCCTTCGAGCCCGTCCTGCCCGAGCACGCCCAGCTGGTCGCCGACGACGCGCCCGGCCTGCAGGCAGACCATCCCGCGCGTGGTCGTGACGATCCGCAGGCCCCACGGCGGTCCGCCGTCGGGGTCCGGCACCCGCAGCGGCAGCAGGCGGACGTCCGCGGCCACGCCCATCGCGGCGTGAGGATCGTGGTTGACGTGCGCCGGCTTCACCGGCGCGCCGACCGGCAGCACGCCGGTGGCGGCCAGCGCGCCCGCCGTGGCGAGCATGCCGCCGCCCGCGAACAGCGCCGTGAGGGCGAACCGCCGGCGGCGCGCGGGGCGCGGGGCCGCGACCAGCGCGTCGCGCAGCTGGGGCAGGATCGGCGCGCGGCGGGCGTGGGCCAGCTGGTCGCGCAGTTGCGGCAGGATCGTCATCCGGTTCCCTCGCTCAGTCGCCGTCGCAGCCGCCCGAGCCCGCGGCTGACCCGCTGGCGGACGACCGCCTCCGAGCAGCGCAGCTCGCTCGCGATCTCCGCGTACGAGCGGCCCTCGAGCACGCGCTCGCGCAGCGCCGCCGCCTGGTCGGCGGGAAGGTCCGCCAGCCACGCCGCGACGATCGCGTCGCCCTCGCGCGCCACCAGCTCGTCGATCAGCTCCAGCTGGCGCGCCTCGAGCACCAGCGCGTCGAGCCCGAGCCGGTCGCGGGCGCGCGACTCGACACGCCCGCGGCGGGCGGACCCGGCGAGCACGTTGCGCGCGATCCCGAACAGCCACATGCGCGCGTTGCCGCGCTCGGGGTCGAACGCGCCGGCCGACTCGAGCGCGGACGCGAACGTCTCCGCGGTCAGGTCGGCGGCCAGCTCCGAGCGGCGCGTGAGCGCGCCGAAGAAGCCGAGCAGCGAACGTTCGTGGCGCTCGTAGAAGACGCCGAACGCCGCCCGGTCGGTCGGCGTGGCCTGCAGCAGTGCATCGTCGGTCCGCGTTTCCATGTTCGGACTGACCTTGAACCGGCCGCCCGGTTTTGTGACGGCGGCGTCAGGCGAGCACGTCGAGCAGCGCGCCGCGCGTCTCGTCGGCGACACGCGCCATGGTCGCGTTCGCCGAGTAGGCGGCGGGCGCGAGGATCGTGCCGCCGACGAGCTCGGCGGCGACGTCGTTGGTGCCCTCGGCGCCGCGCGAGGCGTCGGGGCGCAGCGGGGCGAACGGGGTGGTGGAGACGTTGGCGACGTTGTGCGCGGCGGTGTCGAAGCGCGTGGCGGCGTCGCGCATCCCGAGCGCGGCGGACGTGGCGGCCGGTGCGATCATCACCCCGGGTGATCGGCGCTCAGCGCGCCAGCTTGATCTTCGTCACCGTGCGGGCGCCGCCCGACCGCGCCCGGAGCGTCAGGGTGCGGGCGTGGGTGCGCCGCAGCAGGCGCCGCCCGCGCGGGGTGAGCCGCAGCGTCAGCTTCACCGTCCGCGGCTCGCCGAGCCGGACGGTCGTGCTCGCCACCACGCGGCCCGCGGACTCGAGCGTCCAGGTCACGGTCGCGCGCTCGTTCACGCGCTGGCTGAAGCGCAGGCCGCGCCGCAGGAGCGCCGCGCGGGTGACGCGCCGCACCTTCGGCACGGCGAGCCGCGCGGGCGCCGGCGTCGCGGTGGGCGCCGGCGCGGGCGCGGGCGTCGCCGCGGCCACCACAGCGACGCCGGTGCCGTCGAGCGCGTGCATCCAGACGAGGTCGGAGTCCCCCGCGATCAACCCCACCGCCGCGGCGGCCGGCCCGAGCGCGTGCGGCGCGAACGCGACCCGGATCTGGCACGCCTGCCCGTGCGCCAGCACGGCGCCCGCGCACGTGCCGAGGTCGAGGTCGAACGCGCTCGCGTCCCCCTCGGGCCAGAGCGCGAGCTCGCGGGCGGTGCCGCCGCCCGCGTTCGTGAACTGGATCGTCGTCGTGGTGCGGGCGCCGAGCGGCGTCGGCCCGAACGCGCTGCGATCCCCGGCCGGGACGAGCTGCGGGCCGGCGCCGTAGCGGATCAGCACGTCGCCGCCGGCGCCGATCGTCACCAGGTCGGCCTTGCCGTCGCCGTCGAGGTCGGCGACCCGCGGGTCGTGCTCCGGCCCGTCCTCGGGCTCGCGCGACCAGGCGGGCGCACCGAGCGCGAGCGTGCCCGTGCCGCGCACCAGCCCCGGCGCCGAGGGGCGGTCGGGCGCGTCACCGTCGGCGACGACCACGTCCGCGTGCCCGTCGCGGTCGGTGTCGGCGATCGCGAGCGCCCCCGCCGCGAGCGTCGTCGCGTGCAGCGCGCTCCCGCTCAGGAGCCGCACCGGGGCGCGCTCGCCGAGCACGTCGCGCGCGTGGCCGACGGCGACGTCCGCCTGGCCGTCGCCGTCGAGGTCGCCGGTCGCCAGCGTGGTCGGGAGCGCGCCGCCGGCGTAGACGTGCGGCGCGCGGAACGCGGGCGCCGAGTAGACGCGCAGGTTCGCGTCCGCGGGCGCGGCGGCGTCGAGCACGAAGAGCCGCCCGTCCGCGAACGCCAGGTCGGCCGGGGCGCCGACCGGCAGCGTGGCGTTGCGCGGCGTCAGCGTCTTGCCGTCGTTGAGCAGGACGGTGACGGCGCCGTCGAACGCCGCGAACACGTCGAGGTCCCCGTCGCCGTCGGCGTCCCCGACCGCGACCGCGGTCGCGCGCGTCTCCTTGACCGGGTCGCGCAGCTGGTAGGTGACCGGCGGGGCGAGCTGCCCGTCCGCTTGGCCGGACAGCACGACCAGCGTGCCGCTGCGGTCGAACGTCGCCAGCAGGTCGTCGCGCCCGTCACCGTCGAGGTCGCCGGCCGCGATCCCCATCCGGCGGCCGTAGGACCCGGGCAGCGTGCGCGTCTGCGGCGGGCCGTCGAGCCGGTACAGGAACGCTTCGCCGCGCCCGCGCACCCCCGCGACGTCGACCGCGCGGCGGCCGTCGTAGTCGAGCGTCACCTGCCGGTCCGCGGCCAGCTCCAGGACGTCCGCGGGCTCGACGAACGCGAACACGTCGGCGCGGGCCGCGGCAGGGGCCATGAGCAGCGCGGCGGCGCAAAAGAACAGAAACCGGTAGATCATGGCCCGTGGTGCGCATGCTCTCAGATCGCGCGGACGGGCGTATCACGCCGCCGTCGCGCGCCGCGGCGGCTGCGGGCTCGTCACCAGGGCGCGCAGCAGCGCCGCCGCCGCGTCCAGGTCGCGCGGGTCGATGGTCTCGAACGCCGTGTGCGTGTAGCGCGTCGGGACGGTCAGCAGCGCGGTCGGCGAGCCGGACTCCGCGAGCGCGAGCCCGTCCGACCCGTAGCTGGCGAACAGACCGTCCTGGGCGGGGATGCCGCGCGCGCGGGCGAGCGCCAGCAGGTGCTGGGTGAGCGCGCGGTCGTAGATGATCCCGGTGTCTCGGTGCACCGCGATCGGGCCGCCGCCGAGCTTGGTCGCGTACTCGCGCGCGTCGACCGCCGGGATGTCGCCGGTGAGGCCGACGTCGAGCGCGATCGCGGCGTCGAAGCGGCCGGTCAGCGCGCGGGCGCCGTGCAGGCCGTTCTCCTCCTGGACGGTGGCGGCCAGCCACAGCTCGCACGTCAGGTCCTCGGTGCCGATCAGCGCGTCCATCAGCGCCAGCCCCGCGCGGTTGTCCATGGCCGGTCCGGCGAGCAGCGCGCCGACGCGGCGCACCGGGCCGGAGAACACGACCGGCGCGCCGACGTGCACGCCCGCGGCCAGGACTGCGGCGCGGTCCCCGAGCCCGAGCTCGACCCAGAAGTCGTCGTAGCCGAGCTTTGACTCCTCGCGCTGCTTGGCGGTCAGGACGTGGCCGCTGGCCGCGGCCAGCAGGCCGTCGAGGTAGTCGCCGCCGCGCGTCAACACGCGCACGGGCTGGCCGACGGGGTGCCGGTGCTCCGGGCCCATGCGGCGGTCGCCCTGGGCGCCGTCGAGCAGCAGGAACCCGTCGTCGGTGACGTGGCGGACGACGTAGCCGACCTGGTCCATGTGCGCCTGCAGCAGCACGCGCGGTCCGGCGCCGCCGACGCGCGCGACGACGTTGCCGACGGCGTCCAGGCGCACGTCCTCGCAGCGCGTGCCCCAGCGTTCGGCCAGCCGCTCGGCGAGCGGGCCCTCCGCGCCCGACGGGGCGGGGACGGCGCACAGCTCCTCGAGGAACGTCACCACCATGGCTTCTCGCGCGCCACGTCCGTGCCGCCGGTGGTGTCGAGCGCGTCCAGCGCGCGCATGTCGTCCTCGGTGAGGCCGAAGTCGAACACGTCCGCGTTGGCCTCGATCCGGTCGCGGTGGGTCGACTTCGGCAGCACGATCAGGTCGCGCTGCAGCGACCAGCGGATCAGGACCTGGGCGGGCGTGCGGCCGTGCCGCTCGGCGATCTCCGCCACCCGCGGGTCCTTGAGGTGGCGGCCGGTCCCGAGCGGGCTGTAGGCCTCGAGCGCGATGCCGTGCCGGTCGCACGCGTCCAGCAGGCCGCGGCGGAACTCGAACGGGCTGAACTGCACCTGGTTGACCACCGGCTTGACGTCGGCGGCCGCGTCGAGCTCGTCGAGCTCCGCGGCGCTGTAGTTGGAGACGCCGATCGAGCGCGCGTACCCGTTCGCGTGCGCGCGCTGCATGCCGTCCCACATCCACGTCGGGCCGCCCTTGGGCCAGTGGACGATGTAGAGGTCGACGGAGTCCACGCCGAGCTTCTCGAGACTGCGCTGGGCGGCCGTCTCGGCGTCCTTGTTGCCCGGGTAGAACTTCGTGGTGATGAAGACCTCGTCGCGCGGCACGCCGCTGTCGCGCAGCGCGTTGCCGACGCTGCGCTCGTTGCGGTAGGCCTGGGCGGTGTCGATGTGGCGGTAACCGAGCTCGAGCGCCCAGCGCACCGCGTCCTCGGTCTCGCGGCCGTCCGGCACCTGCCAGACGCCGAGCCCGAGGAGCGGGATCCGGTTGCCGTCGGCGAGAACGCGCACCCCTGTCATGTCGCCGATACTAGGCGGCGCGGCGCGACCGTCCGTTTGGCCAGTCCCATCTTGCTCTCATGGATGGAAGACTGCGCCGGATGCCATCACGTTCTTTTCGCGGGTCGGCCGGTGCGGCGTTGCTCATGGCGGCGGTGCTCGTGTTGCTGGTGCCCCGGGCGGCGCTGGCGTCGATCAACTACACGATCGAGGTCAAGGCGCATCCGTCGGTGTTCAAGGCCCATACCGAGGTCGACGTGCCGGTGTATCTGGTCGAGAACCGAGCGCCGGACGTCGACGTCAGCTCCTTCGCCAAGTACCCGTTCGGGCTGCGTGAGGTGTACTTCGACATCGGCAGCGTGCAGTCGCGCTTCGTCTCGTTCACGCCGGACGCCGCGTTTGACGGGCACGGAAAGAACAACCCCTCGGCCGAGGGGTTGGAGGTCTACAAGAACACCATCATCAACATCGGCAACCGGAGCCGGATCTACCTGATGATCTACAGCACCAGGGGCGCTCCGGCGACCGTCGACGCCTCCGGCATCACCGGCCGCACGGAGCGGGTGCTCGGCACGCTGCGAATCGCCGTCGGCGCGCACGCGGACGTCGGCAACGGCCAGAAGATCGTGCTCGACTACACGGTGGGTGACGACCCGTCGTCGATCGACCCGGGATTCGGGTGGTGGCGCAAGGTGCCGGACTCCAGCGGCAACGGGTGGGCCACGACTGGCGGCACCGGCATCACCTGGCCGCGCCAGACGCGCGTGTTCTGGGACGGGACGATCGAGAACGAGGGCAACGCGCCCGGTGACGGTTCGGCGGGCCCGAATGGCGGTGCCGACGGCAGCGGCGGCACCGGTGTCGGCGGGACCGGCACGGGCGCGGGCAGCGCGGACGGCGGCAGCGATCCGGGCGCCGGCCCGCAGGCTCCCGGCATCTCGGCGGTGGGGTACAGCGGCAAGCTGAGCAAGGCCAAGAAGAAGAGCAAGCAGCCGTTCACGGTGCTGACGAAGAAGCCGGCCAAGGGCACGCCCGCGGTGAAGGTCGCGGTGACGGGCAAGACGTCGCTGCGGGCGTCGCTGGCCAAGGTCGGTGCCAAGAACAAGCTCACGCGGCTCAAGGGCGAGAAGGTCTTCGAGGTCACGTCGCTGGAGACGTACCTCAAGCTCACCGGCAGCTGGAACAACAAGACGCTGCCCAAGGGCAAGTACCGGCTGACGCTTCGTTCCCCTTCGGGGGTCGCCTACCCGGTCGAGTTCACCGTGAAGTAGCCATCGCGGTCTACCCGCAGGTCACGCTCGGGCTCCCGGCATGTTCAGGTGCCGCGGCGAATGGCCGAACACTGAGAGATGGGCGTGGCGCGGACTCGCGGTCGGTTGCTCGCGGCTCGGTCGTCCTCGGCGCGTGCGCGATCACGGACGCGATCGTCGAGCGGGCGATGGCCAGATCGCACACGACCGGGCTCTCACTGGCCATCGCCCGCCGCGGGCGGCTGGTGTTCGCCAGGGCGTACGGAAGCGCCAACCTGGGAGCGAACCAAGCGCTGAACACCGCGCACCGGCTCCGCATCGCGAGCATCTCCAAGTCCTTGACGGCGATCGAGATCATGCGGCTGGTCGAGCGGGGCCAGCTACGGCTCGATCAGAAGGTCTTGGGCGAAGGCGCGCTCCTGGGCGACCGCTATGGCCCCGCATCGCAATTCGCCGACCCGCGCGCGAAGGACATCACCGTCCGCGAGCTGCTCGAGCACACGGCGGGCGGCTGGGACAACGACGAGCAGGACGGCACCGCCGATCCGGCCTTTCTTCAGCCGCAGCTCGATCGCGACCAGCTGCTCGCCTGGACGCTGCGGAACATCCCACTGGAGCATCCTCCCGGGACGGTCTTTCAGTATTCGAACTTCGGTTACGTCCTGCTCGGCCGCGTGATCGAGCACGTCACCGGCTTGCCCTACGCGGAAGCGATGCGCCGCGACGTGTTCTCACCGGCCGGCGCGACGAGCTTCGCCCTCGCCGCCTCGGGGCGCCTTCCTGAAGAAGCCGGCTACGTCCAGATCGGCGGCGAGCCGGACGCCGCCTACCGCCTGCCCATCACCACACCTGGCCGGCAGGCCGCGCCGGACGGGACGCCCTCCGGCTACGCCAAGGGCTGGGCGGTCAACGACATTCCCAACTGGTGGCACGGGGGCAGCCTGCCGGGAACCTCCTCGCTGCTGGTGCGCACCGCGGATCGCTATGGACCCTCAGGCAGCGAGGCGTTCGCCTGGGCGGCGGTCACCAACTCGACCGACGCCCGATCAGGACGGGACCTCGATCTCGACGCGCTCATGTGGCGGCTGGTGAGCAGCATCGAGACCTGGCCCGAGATCGACCTATTCTGACTCCCGGCGAGCGTGACGATCGTGTCCACGTGCGTACCTGGCGTTGATCCGTGCCTGTCGGCGCTTCTGCGCCCGCCGGCTCCGCTTCGGCCCACTCCAGCTCGGTGCCGGGCCCGGACGCGTGGGGACTTCGCCTTGGCCGATGCGATAGAGCAGCTCATCGTCTCGTTCGCAGACCCACCACGCTTCGCCGTCGCGAACGACGGGCCGCGCCGGGTGCGGATGCCTGGGCACGGCGGTCGTGACTGTCCCCACGCGGCCGAGGTCTCGGCGAGAGCCTCTTGGAGGATGTCGGCGACCGCGACCAACAGCTCCGGTCCGGTCAACGCCCGCGGCACGCAGCTCCCACCCGCGTATTCGCGGGGCTCGGCAGGACCCAGGTCGTCATCCAGCCGGGGCAGCGGCTCGCTGAGCGCCGGATCCTCGACGATCCAGAGGTGGTAACCGCTCAGATCGTCGCTATAGGCTGCGACGACGGCGACGTCGGCAACGGGCTGCGCGCCCTGCAGATCACGAAGCACGGCGGTGGCAGCCGCGTCCAACCAGTCCGGAGGCCTCCCCGAGTCGCGCAGGCGGCCGATGCTAGCGCCTGGTCTCGTACCTGGTCAGGAGCATGCCGTCGGGAAACGCCCGGGTCTCCACCCGGTTCAGGTTCACCCAGTCGTCCAGGGCCGTGAAGAACGGGGTGCCGCCGCCCAGCAGGACCGGGTGGGTGACGAGCGCGTACTCGTCGATCAGCCCGGCCCGCATGGCCGCCGCGGCGAGAGTGGCGCCGGCGATGTCCATAGGACCGCCGTCCTCGTCCTTGAGCCGGGCGATCTCGGTGACCGCGCCGCCGGTGACCAGGCGGGCGTTCCAGTCGACCGCGCCGGTCGTCGAGGAGAACACCACCTTCGGCATGTCCCGCCAGCGGCGGGCGAACTCGACCTCCGCCGGTGTGACGCCGGGCTGCTGGTCGGCGGTCGGCCAGTGCGAGCTCATCGTCTCCCACAGCCGGCGCCCGTACAGCGCCAGGCCCGTCGCCGCGACCCGGTCCGACCACCACTGGAACAGCTCGTCGCTCGGCACGCTCCAGCCGAGGTCGTCGCCGGGCGCGGCGATGTAGCCGTCCAGGCTCACGTTCATGGCAAAGGTCAGTTTCCGCATGGCGTCAGCCTCTCGCACCCTGGGGGTGTGGCACAAATCGTGCGTCAGGCGCAAGATTTGTGCCACACCGAGGCCTACGGCAATCGCCCGCGCCAGCGCAGCGAGGTGAACGCGGCGCCGCCGAGCAGCAGCAGGCCCGCGGCGGCGAACCCGGCACTGATCTCGCGCTTCTCCTTGCGCGTCCCGATGCGCGAGCCGAGCGTCTCGTAGACCGCGTCGAGCGCGTCGGAGTCCTCGGCCCGGAACGCGCGGCCGCCCGACAGCTGCGCGATCTGCGCGAGCGCCTCGGGGTCCGGCGGGACGTTGAGGACCTGTCCGCCCTGGCTGACCGTGCCGGCGTCGGTGCCGAGCGCGACGGTGTAGATCGGGACGCCGGCGGTGCGCGCCTCGCGCGCCACCTCGGCCGGGTCGCGGCCCGTCTGCGACGCGCCGTCGGAGAGCAGGACGATCGCCGCCGGCGGGCTCTTCTTGTCGCGAGTCCCCAGCGCCTGCAGCGCGCTCGCGAGCGCGTCACCGGTCGCGGTCCCACCGGAAGCGGCCAGCGACTGCACGGTCGTCTCGACCTGCGCGCGGTCCTGGGTCGGGCGCAGCACGGTGTACGGCGCGTCGGCGTAGGCGACCAGGCCGGTCTGCAGGGACTTCGGCACGCGCTTGAGGAAGCGGGTCGCCGCGGCCTGGGCGGCGGCGAGCCGCGAGGGGGAGACGTCGGTGGCCTCCATCGAGCCCGACGTGTCGGTCACCAGCATCACGCTGGCCTTCTCCACGGGCACGGCGACGGTCGCCTCCGGCCGCGCGAGCGCGGTGACGAGCCCGGCCAGCGAGAGGCACAGCAGCGCGGGCGGGACGATCCGCCGCACGCGACCGCTCCGGCCGACCACCGCGGCGACCGTCGCCGCCGCCGGGAAGCGCACGACGTAGCGCGCCGGGCGCCGGCGGGCGCGCCACAGCGCGGCGAGCGCGAGCGGGATCGCGATCAGGCCGAGCAGGAACAGCGGCGCTTGGAAGCTCATCGCAGGCTCCTTCCGAGCGCGCGCAGCCAGTCGCCGTCGGTGCTGATCTCGACGTGGCGGGCGCCGGCGGCGCGCAGGTGGGACTTCACGGCGTCGCGGCGCGCGAGCTCGGCGGCGGCGAAGCGGCGCCGCAGCTCGGCGCTCGACGAGTCGGCTTCGACGCGCGCGCCGGTCTCCGGATCGACGAGCACCAGGTGCCCGACGTCCGGCAGCGTCGCTTCACGCGGGTCGACGACCTCGACCGCGAGCACGTCGTGGCGGGTACCGAGCGCGGCCAGCGCTCGCGCCCAGGGGGGACGACGGTGCGCGGCCGGGTCTCCGAACCCGGCCGCGCCGTCGTCCGCACCGGCGGCCAGCGCGCCGGTCTCCCCTTCGCGGAAGTCGGATACGACGACGACCAGCCCGGGCCCGCGCGTGAGCCGGCCGACCTGGCGCAGGCTGGCCGCGAGCGCGTCCTGCGGGACGTAGCCGTCCGGCGCGACGCCCGCGGTCAGCGCGCGCCGGAGCGCGAGCAGCTGCGTGCGGCCGCCGCGCGGCGGCAGGCGGCGCGGCTCCGGCGTCCCGCACGTGAGCAGGCCGACCCGGCCGGCGCGGCGCACGGCCAGCCGGCCGATCACCAGCCCGACGCCCTCCGCGACGTCGGACTTCAAGCGGTCCGCGGTACCGAACGCCATCGACGCCGAGACGTCGACCACCAGCCACGTCGTAAGGGTCCGCTCGGGCACGTGGTCGCGCACGTGCGGGACGCCGGTGCGGGCGCTCGCGGCGGGGTCGATCCAGCGCACGTCGTCGCCGTACTGGTACGGGCGGATCTGCTGGATCTCCGTGCCGGTCCCGCGCCCGTTGGCGCGGTGCTCGCCCGGCAGCGCCCCGGAGCCGCGGCGCGCGATCACGAGGTCGAGCGCCTCGACCAGCGCGCCCTGGATCTCACCCGGGCCCTGGCTGCCGGCGGTCATGCCGCGAGCGGTTCCGCCCGGACGCCCCCGACCGTGTCCAGGATGCGCGTGAGCAGGTCGTCGGGGGAGACGCCGTCGCCGAGCGCGTCGTAGCTGAGCACGAGGCGGTGGCGCAGGACGTCCGCGGCGAGGTCGGCGACGTCCTCGGCCACGACGTGGTTACGGCCGCGCAGCAGCGCGAGCGCCTGAGCGGCCTGGATCGCGCCGATCGGTCCGCGCGGCGAGGACCCGTACTCGATCAGGCCGTCGAGCTCGTGCAGGCCGTAGCGGGCGGGACGGCGCGTCGCGTCCGCCAGCGCGACCGCGTACGCGATCACGTCGCGGTCGACGAAGACCTCGCGGGCGACGGCGCGGTAGCGCTCCAGCGCGTCGATCGGCACGCGCTCGCGGACCTCGACCGGCTTGCCGATCGCGCGGCCGACGACCGCGGACTCCTCGCCGACGGTCGGGTAGTCGACGACGAGCTTGAACAGGAACCGGTCGACCTGGGCCTCGGGCAGCGGGTACGTGCCCTCGGACTCGATCGGGTTCTGCGTGGCGAGCACGAGGAACGGCTTCGGCAGCGGGTACGTCTCGCCGGCGATCGTCACCTGGCGTTCCTGCATGACCTCGAGCAGCGCGGACTGGACCTTGGCGGGCGCGCGGTTGATCTCGTCCGCGAGCAGGAAGTTGCCGAACACCGGGCCGAGCTCGGTGTCGAAGCGGCCCGTGTCCGGGCGGTAGATGCGCGTGCCGACGAGGTCCGACGGGACGAGGTCCGGGGTGAACTGGACGCGCCGGAAGCTGCCGCCGAGAACCTGCGCGAGCGTCTTGACCGTGAGTGTCTTGGCCAGGCCGGGGACGCCCTCGAGCAGCACGTGACCGCCGGCCAGCAGCGCCACCAGCAGGCGCTCGAGCATCGCGTCCTGACCCACGATCACCCGCTTGAGCTCGTACAGCGCGTCCTCGAGCCCGGCCCGCGGGTCCTCGATCATCTCGGTCTGCTCCGTCGTCATGCCGTCGAGGCTGGCAACACATTCGTCAGATCCGCATAAGCGCCGTTGAGGGAGCCTTGAGCAGTCGTTCCTAGGTTGCCTGGCATGCGAATCCTGGTGGCTGAGGACGAGCCGCGGATCGCCTCCGCCGTCGCGCGCGGGCTGCGGCGCGAGGGGATGGCGGTCGACGTGGCGGGCGACGGTGCCGTGGCGCTCTACAAGGCGCGCGTGCATCCTTACGACGTGGTTGTGCTCGACCGCGACCTTCCCGAGCTGCACGGCGACGACGTGTGCCGCACGTTGAGCGCGGAGCAGCCGCGGACCAAAGTGCTGATGCTGACCGCGGCGCGCACGACCGACGAGCTGGTCGCGGGGCTGTCGCTCGGCGCCGACGACTACCTGACGAAGCCGTTCCGGTTCGCGGAGCTGGTCGCGCGGCTGCGAGCGCTCGGGCGCCGGACGGGCGACGCGCGGCCGCCGGTGCTGTCGGCCGGCGAGGTGGAGCTCGACCCGGCGCGGCGGGTCGCGACGCGCGGCGGGCAGCCGCTGGACCTGACGCTGAAGGAGTTCGCGGTGCTGGAAGCGCTGCTGGAGGCCGACGGCGCGGTCGTGACGCCGGAGGCGCTGCTCGAGCGCGCGTGGGACGAGCACCTCGACCCGCTCTCGAACATCGTGCGCATGACGGTGATGACGCTGCGGCGCAAGCTGGGCGAGCCGGCGCTGATCCAGACGGTCCGCGGGAGCGGATACCGGATTTGACCGCCCAGGTCCGTGTCCGCCTGACGGCGACCTACGGCGGCGTCTTCGTCGTCCTGGTCGCCGCGCTGCTCGGCGTCTCCTACTGGCTGATGGCCCGTCACCTCGGGCGCACGCTCGACCCGTTCGAGGCGTCGGTCGCGCTGGAGCAGCTGCGGTTCCAGTACCTGCTGGCGCTGGCCGGTGCGACGCTGGTGGCGTCCGCGCTGGGCTGGGCGCTGGCGGGGCGCGAGCTGCGCTCGATGCAGGCGGCGTTCGACGCGCGCGAGCGGTTCGTGGCCAACGCGTCGCACGAGCTGCGCTCGCCGCTGACGGTGATCCGGACCGAGGCCGACGTGACGCTGACCGACCCGGACGCGTCGGCGGAGGACCTGCGGGCGATGGGGGAGACCGTGCTGAGCGCGTCCGACGAGATGGAGGCGCTGCTGGACGGGCTGATGGTGCTCGCGCGATCCGGCCGCTCGCTGCCCAACCGCGAGTACGTCGACCTGGCGGCGGCCGTGCGGACCGCGGCGCACCGCGTGCGCGCGGGCGGCGTGCACGTGCGACTGGACCTGGAGTCCGCCGGCGTGGCGGGCGAACGGCGGCTGCTCGAGCGGCTCGCCGGGAACCTGATCGAGAACGGCGTCCGCTACAACGCGCCGGGCGGCTTCGTGGCCGTGTCCACGTCGCGCTCGGCCGACGGCGCGGTGCTGGACGTGGTCAACTCCGGCCCGGTCATCGACCCGGCGCTGGCGGCGCGGCTGGTCGAGCCGTTCGAGCGCGGCGGCCGCACGGGCCGCGGCGGCTCCGGCCTCGGCCTCTCGATCGTGCGCTCGGTCGCGGAGGCGCACGGCGGCAAGCTCACCCTGCGCCCGCGGCACGAGGGTGGCCTCGCGGTCCGCGTCACGCTCCCGGCGGTCGGCGTAGTCTGAATCGCATGTTCGCGAGCTCGGGCGGCGCGCGGATCGCGTACGACGTGACCGGCAGCGGTCCCGACGTCCTGCTGATCCACGCCGGCGTGAACGACCGCCGCAGCTGGAAGCACGTGGTCGCGCGGCTGGCGCCGCACCACCGCTGCATCGCGTACGACATGCGCGGCTACGGCGAGACGACGTACGAGCGCGAGGAGGGGTGGGCGCCCGTGACCGACGCGCTGGCCGTGCTCGACGCCGCGCACGCCGGCCGGGTCGCGATCGTGGCCGCGTCGATGGGCGGGCAGTGCGCGATCGATCTGACGCTCGCGCACCCCGAGCGGGTGAGCCGGCTGGTACTGATCGGCACCGCGATCCGCGGCGCGCCGTACCCGACCCTGAAGAACGGGCCGACCGCGGAGCTCAACGCCCAGATCGACGCCGCGGGCGACGACGTCGAGCTGATCGAGCGGCTCGAAGCTCACCTGTGGCTCGACGGCGCGAGCGCGCCCGAGGGCCGGGTCTCCAACCCCACGCGGGCGCTGTTCTTGGACATGAACGCCCGCCCGTTGCGCGCGCCGGACCCGGGCGACCAGCGCGAGCCGTCGCCCGCGTGGCCGCACCTGGGCGACATCACCGTGCCGACGCTGCTCCTGCTCGGCCGCCTCGACGCCGAGGACATCGAAGCGATCAACGAGCAGGCGGTGGAGCTGATCCCGGGCGCGAAGATCGTCCACCTCGACGGCGTCGCCCACGTCCCGCACCTGGAAGGCGACCGCGCCACGCTGGACGCGATCGCCGCGTTCCTCGGCGGCTAACTACGGGCCGAGCCTCCGCGCGGCGCCCCGATGCGCGGCGCTCGCGCCGCGCCTAGCGTCAGAAGTCGCCATGACGGCGGCGATCGAGACCCGCGGGCTGGTCAAGCGCTTCGGCGCCACCCGGGCGCTCGACGGCCTCGACCTGACCGTGCGGACCGGCGAGGTGCACGGCTTCCTCGGCCCCAACGGCGCCGGCAAGAGCACGACGCTGCGCGTCCTGCTCGGCCTGCTGCGGGCGAACGGCGGCGCCGCCACGCTGCTCGGCGGCGACCCGTGGCGCGATGCGGTCGCCCTGCACCGCCGGCTCGCGTACGTGCCGGGCGAGGTCAGCCTGTGGCCCAACCTCAGCGGCGGCGAGACGATCGACCTGCTCGGCGCGCTGCGCGGCGGCCTGGACGAGCGGCGCCGCGCGGAACTGCTCGAGCGCTTCGACCTCGACCCCACCAAGCGCTGCCGCGCGTACTCCAAGGGCAACCGCCAGAAGGTGGCGCTGGTCGCGGCGCTCGCCTGCGACGTCGAGCTCTACCTGTTGGACGAGCCGACGTCCGGCCTGGACCCGCTGATGGAGGCCGTCTTCCAGGACGTCGTGCGCGAGCTGCGCGCGCAGGGGCGAACCGTGCTGCTGTCCAGCCACATCCTGGCCGAGGTCGAAGCGCTGTGCGACCGCGTGACGATCATCCGTGCCGGGCGCGCCGTCGAGAGCGGGACGTTCGCCCAGCTGCGCCACCTCACCCGCACGGCGATCGCCGTCGACACGGCCCGGCCGCTGGCCGCGCTCAGCGGCGTGCACGACCTGCGCGTCGACGGCTGCCACGCGGCGTTCGCGGTCGACGCGGACGCGCTCGCCGGCGTGTTGCGGCAGCTGGCCGAGCACGACGTGCGCGCGCTGACGAGCACGCCGCCCACGCTCGAGCAGCTGTTCCTGCGCCACTACGGGAGCGAAGCCGATGGCCGCGTTGCTGCGGCTCGCGCTGCGGCGTGACCGGCTGCGGCTGCCCGCGTACGCGCTCGGCGTCGCCGGGCTGTGGGGCGCGATGCTGGCGATGGAAGCGGCGTCGCCGTACGCCGCGCTGGCGGACGAGACGCGGATCTTCGCCACCACCCCCGCGGTGCGGATCTTCGGCCTCGCGTCCGGCGTCGGCGCGGGCGCGAACATGGCGATCCGCGGCGGGTTCGTCGTCTCGATCCTGGCCGCGCTGATCAGCGCGCTGACCGTCGTGCGGCACACGCGCCAGAGCGAGGAGAGCGGGCGCAGCGAGCTGCTCGGCGCGCGGCGGCACGCGAGCCTGGCGGTGGCGCTGCTCGTGGCCACGGGCGCGAACGTCGCGCTGGCGGCGGCGCTGACCGCGGCCGGCGTCGCGGCCGGGCAGCCGCTGCCGGGCGCGCTGACCGCGGGCGCGGCGATCGGCGCGCTCGGCACCGTGTTCGCGGGCGTCGCGGCGGTGACCGCGCAGCTGGCGTCGACCGCGCGCGGCGCGTCCGGGCTGGCCGCGGCCGCGTTCGGCGCCGCGTTCCTGGTCACCGGCGCCGGCAACGTGCTCGGCAGCGCCGATCCGACCGGCACGCGCGTGACCGCCGCCTGGCCGGCGTGGCTGACGCCGCTCGGCTGGAGCCAGAACACGCGCCCGTTCGGTGGCGACGACTGGCGGCCGCTCCTGCTCTCCGTCGCGACCTTCGCCGTGCTGACCGCCGCCGCGTTCGCGCTCGAAGCCCGCCGCGACGCCGGCGCCGGTGTGCTCCCCGTGCGCCGCGGGCCGGCGCGGGGAAGCGTGGCCGGACCGTTCGGGCTCGCCTGGCGGCTCCAGCGCGGCGCGCTGCTCGCCTGGGGGCTCGCGTCCGCCGGCTTCGGGCTCGTGTTCGGCGCGATCGCCGGCCAGGTGACCGACGGCAGCGCCGCGAGCGCGCGGTGGTACGAGCGCATGGGCGGCTCGACCGAGATTGCCGGCGCCTACCGCGCGGCGATGGTGCAGATGGCCGGGATGGCCGTGGCCGTGTACGCGGTGCAGGTGCTGCTGCGGATGCGCGACGAGCGGCTCGAGCTCGTCCTGTCCGCGGCGGTCTCCCGCGCGCGCTGGGTCGGCGCGCAGCTCGCGAGCGCCGGGCTCGGCGCCGTCGCGATCCTGGTCGCGTTCGGCGCGTGCATGGGGCTGACCGGCGGCGGGCCGCTGGAGCTGGTCGGCGCGTCGCTGGTGCAGCTGGCGGGCGTGCTGGCGCTGGGCGCGGTCGTCCCGCTGGCGTTCGCGCTCGTCCCGCGCCGGGCCGCCGCGGTCGCGTGGGCGGCGCTGCTGGCCGCGATCCTGCTCGGGCCGATGTTCGGGGGCGCGACGTTCCGGCTGCCGGAGCGGCTGCAGGACCTCTCGCCGTTCACGCACGTGCCCAAGGCGCCCGCGGTGGCGGTGAGCGCCGCGCCGGTCGCGGCGCTGCTGGTCGCGGCGGCGCTCGTCACGCTCACGGGCGTGGCGGTCCTGCGGCGCCGCGACCTGGCCGGCGAGATCTAGTTCCTGAGCACTTCGGCGTAGGTCAGGCGGGTGGCGTCGTCAATCTAGACGTCCGGGTGGTGATGCTCGTGGCAGGGCGTCGGCGTCGCCGCGGCCACCTCGAGCGTGTGGTCGACCGTGGTCATGCCGTGCACCGACACGCCGAGCAGGGCGAACCCGGCGAGTAGCGTGGCGATGAAGACGACCCGGCGCATGACGGGCATTCAAGCGCCGGGACCTGAACGCTTCTCAAAGGAGACGCCGGAACCAGCGAAGAGAGAGACCGCCGCCGAGCAGCAGCAGGATCGCCGCGCCGCCCGCGAACCCGGCCGTCACCTCGCGCGGCTCCTTCTTCATCGCGACCTGCGAGCCGAGCTGCTTGTAGACCGCGCTGAGCGCGTCCGCCTCCTGCGCCGTGAACGCCTTCCCGCCCGAGCGCTCGGCGATCTCGCGCAGCGTCTCGGTGTCCGGCGGCACGGCGTCGCCGTTGGGCAGCGTGCCGGCGGGCGTGCCGAGCGCGACGGTATAGATCGGGATCTTCAGCTGCTTGGCCTGGTCGGCGATCGGCAGCGGGTCCTGGCCGTGCGTCGACTTGCCGTCGGACAGCAGGACGATCGCGCCCGGCGCCTTCTTGCCGGCGGCGCGGACCATCTGCAGCGACGTCGCGAGCGCGTCGCCGGTGGCGGTGCCGCCGCTCGGCTTCATCGCGTCGCGCAGCGCGTCGCGGACGACCGTGCGGTCGGTGGTCGGGCTGGCGACCGCTTCGGCGTGGTGGTTGAACACCACGGCGCCGACGCGGACCTTCTTCGGCACCTTGTCCAGGAACGCCTCGCCGGCGCGCAGCGCGGCGACGAGCCGCGAGGGGGCGACGTCGGTCGCGGCCATCGAGCCCGAGTGGTCGGTGGTGAGCACGATCGTGGCCTGCTCGGCGGGGACCGCGACCGAGATCTGCGGCCGCGCGAGCGCGCCGATCAGCGCGGCGATCGCCAGCCACGCGAGCGCCAGCGGCGCGTGGCGGCGCCAGCCGGGCCGGCGCGGGACGACCGACGGCGAGACCGCGGGCGCGGCGAACGCGGCGGCGGCGCCGCGGCGCCGCCGCTCGGCGCGGGCGTACGCCCACGCCAGCAGCGGCAGCAGGGCGAGGCCGAGCAGCAGCCAGGGCGACTGGAAGGTCATGGCGTCGCGCTCGCGGGCCGCTCGGCCAGCGTGACCGTGAGCGTCTGCGTCTGCCCGCCGCGCTGGAGCTCCAGCTTCACCTGGTCGCCCGGGTGGTGATCCTGGATCGCCGCGGCGACGTCGTCGGAGCTGCTGACCGCCTGGCCGTCGATCGCCTTGATCACGTCGCCGGCCTGCACGCCGGCGCCCTCCGCGGGCCCGCCGGCGGTCACCGACGCGACGGTCACGCCACCCGCGCCCGGGGACGTCGCCACGCCGAGGTAGCCGCGCTTGATCGTCTGGCCCTGCTCGAGCTTCGGGAGCACGTCGCGGACCGTGTTCGACGGCACCGCGAAGCCGATCCCGACGCTCCCGCCGGACTGCGACGCGATCTGCGAATTGACGCCGATCACGCGCCCGTTGGCGTCCAGGAGCGGGCCGCCCGAGTTGCCGGGGTTGATCGGCGCGTCGGTCTGGATCACCGAGTCGATCTGGAAGCCGTCCGGCGCCTGGATGTGGCGACCGGTGCCCGACACGATGCCCGCGGTGGTGGTCTGCGAGAGCCCGAACGGCGAGCCGATCGCGATCGCCAGCTGGCCGGTCTTGACCTGGCTGGAGTCGGCCAGCGCCAGCGGCTTCAGCGTGCGGCCCGCGTTCACCTTCACGACCGCGAGGTCGGAGGAGCGGTCGACGCCGGAGACCTGGCCGGTGACGCTGTCGTCGTCGGCGAACTGGACCTGGACCGTGCTCGCGTCGCCGACCACGTGCGCGTTGGTGACGATCGTGCCGTCCGCGTCGACCACGAAGCCGGTGCCGGTGCCGTCGTCGGTCTTGATCGACACGACCGAGTTGCGCGCCGCGGCGTAGATCGCGGCCACGTCGCCGGTCTGCTTGGCGCCGACCAGCGCGGGCGCCGGGGTCTGCGCCTGATCGGTGCCGACCACGCCGAGCGCGAACGCGCCGCCGCCCACCAGCAGGGCGGACACGAGTCCGCCGGCCAGCGCGGCCCGGAACACCGGCGCGCGGCGCGGGGCGGGCGGTTCGATGGGCGGGAGCGGTTGCGTCGGAGCCTCGCGCGCGGGCTCGTGCGGACGGGCCTGGCGCCCGTCGGTCGGGTCACCGTCGAGCCAGAGCAGCGGTTCGGTCATGCGTCGAGCCTGAAGGGGGACCCGTCAGGTCCGCATAAGCCCCGAGGCGCCGTTGAACGCGGCTTTAGCCCGCATACCCCCAACGCTTGAGAAACCGCGGCGAGTGTGCCCCGCCATGACCGACGACCTCCAGCCGTTTCTGGCGCAGATCGCTCGTACGCCGCTGTTGTCGGCGAGCGATGAGCTGCGCCTCGCACGCCGTGTCGAGAAGGGCGATCTGGCCGCCAAGGACCGGATGGTCGAAGCCAACCTCCGGCTCGTGGTGCACATCGCCAAGCGCTACCAGCACGCCGGCCACAGCCTCACGCTGGCCGACCTGATCCAGGAGGGGACGTTCGGGCTCGTGCGCGCCGTCGAGAAGTTCGACGCCCGCAAGGGCTACCGCTTCTCCACCTACGCGGCGATCTGGATCCGCCAGGCGATCGGCCGCGCGATCAACGAGAAGGGGCGGGCGATCCGGCTTCCCGAGCAGGTCGGGCAGCGCGTCCGCGCGGTCGAGAAGGAGGAGCGCAAGCTGGCGGCGGAGCTCGGGCGCGATCCTCTCCCGTCCGAAGTGGCGGAAGCGACCGGGCGCAGTCCGCTCGAGGTGGTCGAGCTGCAGCAGATGCGGCGCGCGGTCATCTCGCTCGACGAGCCGGTCGGCGACGAGCAGGAGGCGGTCCTCGGCGACCTCGTGCCGGACGCCCGGGTGGAGGACCCGGACGCGCGGCTGATCGCCGAGGACGTGCAGCGGGCGCTGCTGCGGCTGCCGGTGCGGGAGCGGCGCGTCATCGAGGCCCGCTACGGGTTCGCCGGCTCGGGCGCGCCGACGACGACGTCGGAGGCGGCGCGGGCGCTGCGGCTGCGGCCGCGCGAGGTGCGCAAGCTCGAGGAGCTGGCGCTGCGGCGGCTGCGGATCGCGCCGGAGATCGCCGCCTGAGCGGCGAGGGTGGCCAGACCCGCGGCGAGCCAGGCGGCGAGGGTGAGCAGCGGGACAGCGATGCTCGCCGCGGGGAAGTAGGCGAGGTCCCGCAGCCCGGTCACGCCCGCGCCGACCGGCAGCAGCTGGCCGATCGCGCGCCAGAAGCCCGGGAGCAGCTCGGGCGCGGCCAGCCCGCCGGAGGACGGGTTGCCGAGGACGACGAACAGCAGGATCGCGATGCCGGTGCCGACGATCCCGAACAGTGACTGCAGGGCGGTGGCGACGGAGCCGGCGGCCGCGACGATCAGCGTGCCGAGGCCGGCGGCGGCCAGGAAGGAGCCGGGGAGGCCGCCGATCGACTGCGCGATCAGCGCGCCGCCGGCGCCCATCGCGACCGAGACGCCGGCCAGCCCGGCGAGGCGCTGGCCGAGCCGCTCGCGGGTGCCGAGCGCGAGGCCGTACAGCGTGGCGCCCAGGTAGCCGGCGATCACCCAGCCGATCACGGTGTAGGTGCCGACCAGGCCGCGGCTGTCGGCCTGCGGGAGCGGATGCGCGGTGGCGTGGCGCATGTCCGGCAACGCCGTCTGGAGCTGCGTGGCGATCGTGGCGGAGGCGGCGGGCGCGGTGGTCAGGGTCAGCTCGCCCCGGTCGACCGTGACGGTCGCGTAGGCGTCGCGCCGGTCGAGCGCGCCGGCCGGATCGTCGGTGCGGATGAGCTTCAGCGCGGGGTCGCGGTCGAGCTTCGCGAGCACGCTCGCCGGCACGTCGGACGCGGCGGCGACCGGGACGGCGTGCGGCGTCGGGTCGTGCAGCGCCGCGGCGTAGGAGGCGATGAAGGCGAGCGCGAGCGCGACGATCGCGGTGCCGATGAGCAGTGTCTTCTTCATGGTGCTGACAGGATCGGCGCGCGACGTGGATTCGACTTCGGCGCGCGCACCGAAGCTGCGCGGGGTAGCTTGTGCACCGTGCACAACGACACGCGAGCGGCGCTGCGCGCGGTCGTCCGGCGCGTTCCGGTCGACGACCTCGTCGCGCGGCTGCCCGGCGACGAGACGGTGCTGCGCGAGCAGATCGAGGTCTTCGTCCGCTGGTTGACGGAGGAGATCCCGCCGACGCGCGCGGAGCTCGAGGGGCCGATCCGGCGGGCGGCCAGCGTGGGAGAGCCGATGGAGGACGGCCTGCGCCGCTACCGCGAGGCCGCACAGGCGGGCTGGGACGCGCTGGTCGCGGCCGCCGACGAGCGCGAGCGTGCGGCGCTGCTGCGCGGCGTCGACGTCCTGTTCGCGTACGTCAACGCGGTCACCGACCTGTTCGCGGAGGTGTACGGGGAGGAGGTCTCGACGTCCGAGCGCCGCGCCCGCGAGCTGCTGGCGCGGCTCGTGGCGCCCGGGCCGCTGGACGCGGACGCGCTGGCGCTGGCCGAGCGGCTCGGGCTCGCGCTGCCGGAGGCGTACGCGCCGTTCGCCGCCGAGCTCGCGGGCGCGCCGCCGCACCGGCATGCCGCGTTGGCGGCCGAGCTGCGCGAGCTCGGCGCGCTGGCCGCGAGCGAAGGGACGCGCGTGGTGGGGGTGGCGGCGGGCGGCGCCGCGCCGTCGCGCGCGACCGCCACCGCCGCCTCGCTGCGCTGGCCCGCGGAGGCGCTGGTCGCGCTGGGCGACGCGGTCGGGCGGGACGGGCTCGCGGCCGCGCTCGGCGATCTCCGCGCGCTGCTGGAGGTCGCGCGGCCGGCGCGCGGGATCGTGCGGCCCGCCGATCACCTGCCCGAGCTGCTGCTGCACGCGGCACCGCGCCAGGCCGCCGCGCTCGCCGCCGCCGTCTACGGCCCGCTGACCGACGAGCTCGCGCGCACGCTGCACGCGCTCGTCGCGCACGACTTCGACAAGTCCGCGGCGGCCGGCGCGCTGCCCGTGCACCGCAACACGCTCGCCTACCGCGTCACGAAGATCGAGGCGCTGACGGGCCTCGACCTCGCCACCGCCGCCGGGCGCGGCCGCGCCTGGCTGGCGACGCTCAGCTCTCGACCGTGAGGTACGCGGCGCCGTCGACCGCGTGGTCGCCCGCCACCTGCACCCACGAGCCGCGCGGCGCGAACGCCTCCTCCTCGTCCGCCGTGACCGCGAGGTCCGCCAGCGCGAAGTAGGCGCGCGAGCCGCGGCGGGGATCGCTCGCGCCGTGCTCGACGCGCACGCGCAGCCCGCCGATGTCGACGCCCGCCTCCAGCTCGTCAACGAAGCAGACGCGCGCCAGCGAGATCGGGCGCCCGCCGTCCGCCGGCGGCTCGTGCTGGTCGTACGCGCGCCCGTCGCGCAGGTAGTTCGCGAAGTCCGACCCCGGCACGTGGAAGTTCAGGTGGGCCTCCTCGGCGCCGCTCGCGTTGCGGAACCCGTGCACGACGTCCGGCGGGACGTACGCGAACGCGCCCGCGGGCACGGTCAGCTGCTCGTCCGCCAGGCCCAGCCGCACGGTCAGTTCGCCCTCGAGCACGTAGAAGCCGTCCGTGTGCGCATGGTGCACGTGCAGGCTCGCGCCCTCCATCCCGGACGCGAAGCGCGAGAACGTCGCGTTGACCGCGGCGTCGTCGGCCAGGATCTCGACCCGCCGTCCCGGCCGGTCGCCGACGACCTCGCCCTCGCCCGGCGCGGTCACCACGATCCTCACTCCAGGATTCTCCAGGCGGGCGGGAACCACGCCGTGAAGTCCTCCGGCCGCGCCTCGATCCACGCCGTCACGTCGTCCGGCGCGACGAACCGCCACTCGACGACCTCGTCCGGATTCGGCGCCGGCGAGCCGGAGACCGTCGTCACCAGCAGGTGGTCGAGCTCGTTCTCGACCAGGTCGGCGAGCTCGGCCCGGTAGCGCAGCACGCCCGCCGGGCGCAGCTCGCCGCACTCCATCCCGAGCTCCTCGAACAGCCGGCGCCGCGCCGCGTCCGCGGTCGCCTCGCCCGGCCGCGGGTGCCCGCAGCAGGAGTTCGCCCACAGCCCGCCGGAGTGGTACTTCGACAGCGCGCGCCGCTGCAGCAGCAGCTCGCCGTCCGCGTTGAACGCGAACACCGAGAACGCCCGGTGCAGCGCGCCGCGCCGGTGCACGTCCAGCTTCTCGCCCGCGCCGAGCGGGGCATCGTCCTCGTCGATGAGCACCACGTTCTCGATCACGGCCATGGAACCTAGTACACCCGGCCCCGTGCGATAGTCCACGGTCCATGAGCGAGGCGCCCGCAGACAGCGGTCCGCGCACCCCGCGCGAAGCGGTGGCCGCCATGCGCATCCACGCGCCGACCGAGCGCAACCCGAAGCTCGCGCGCTTCCTGGCCGCCGCGAACGCGGACGATGCGCTGAAGGCGCGCTGGCTCGCCCAGCAGGTGACCGCCGAGCGGCTCGAGATGTCCGACCACTCCTGGGTGCACCTGCAGATCGTGCTCAACCGCGCGCTGCACCTGTTCCGGCTGCTGCACCGCTCGGGCCTGAAGGCCTCGATCGAGACCGACTACGGCCTCAGCCACCGCGACGCCGAGGTCGTGATCGCGGGCGGCTGCCTGCTGCACGACCTGGGGATGTCGATCCACCGCGCCGACCACGAGTCCTTCAGCCTGTTCCTGGCCGCCGACGCGCTCGACGGCCTGCTGAGCACGGTCTACGAGGAGCCCGACCGGACCGTGATCGCGTCGGAGATCCTGCACGCGATCATCGGCCACCGCAAAGGCGGGCGGCCGCTCACGTTCGAGGCCGGCGTGGTGCGCGTGGCCGACGCGCTCGACATGGAGCACGGCCGCTCGCGCGCGAACGTGGAGACCAGCCTGGCGAACATCCACTCGCTCAGCTCGGCCGCGATCGATGAGGTGAAGATCATCCCCGGCGAGCAGCGCGCGGTGCGCGTCGAGGTGCTGATGAACAACTCGGCCGGCGTCTTCCAGGTCGACTCGCTGCTGGCCAACAAGCTGCGCGGCTCCGGTCTGGAGGACCACATCGAGGTCGTCGCCCGGATCGACGCCGAGCACGAGAAACGACTGCTGCGCGTCTATCAGATCTAACCGCAAGGAGGAGCCATGGCCAGAACTCCGCAGGAGATCTTCCAGCACCACGCCGAGGTGCTGATCGCCGGCGACCTGGAAGGCATCGTGTCCGACTACGCCGACGACGCCGTGTTCATCACGCCGGACGGCGTGCTGCGCGGCAAGGACGGCGTCCGGCAGGGGTTCACGAAGCTCCTGTCCGACGTCCCGAACGCCGACTGGGACGTGCCGACCCAGATCTTCGACGGCGACGTGCTGTTCATCGAATGGTCGGCCAAGGCGGCGAGCTCGCGCGTGGAGGACGGGGTCGACACGTTCGTGTTCCGCGACGGCCAGATCGCGGTCCAGACCGTGCGGTACACGTTGCTCTCGTGACGATTGCGGGTACAGGCGCGCGGGTGAAGACCCTCCTGCTCGCGCTCGCCGCGCTCGCGTTCACCGCCCCGGCGGCTTCCGCCGCCTGCCCCGCGCAGCCGCTGTCCAAGCCGTTCACGCCGTGGCTGGACTACGCGGACTACCAGGCCGCGCCGGACGGCGGCCTCGAGGCCGGCGGCGCCGGCTGGACGCTGGCCGGCGGCGCCGCGGTGGTCGACGGCAACGACCCGTTCCTGGCCGGCTCGCGCTCCCTGGCGCTCCCGGACGGCGCGTCCGCCGCCACCGCGCCGGTCTGCCTGACGATCGCGCACCCGACGCTGCGCTTCTTCGCCCGCGGCACGGGCAGGCTGACCGTCACCGTGGCGTTCCGCACGCTGCTGGGGCTGACCGTCGAGCTGCCCGTCGGCGTGCTGTCGGGCAGCGGGGCGTGGGCGCCGTCGCCGATCCTGCCCGTGCTGGCGAACCTGGTCTCCGACCAGGCGCGGTTCCGCTTCACCGCGGCCGGCGACTGGCGGGTCGACGACGTCTTCGTCGACCCCTACAGCAAGGGCTGAACGCGCAGCGCGAGCAGCGCGAGGTCGTCCCGCGGAGGCCCTTCGGCCTCCGCGTCGGCGCGCTCGGCCAGGTGGTCCACGATCCCCTGGGCGGTGCGCCGGCGCGCGCCCGCGACCGCCGCGTCGAGCTGCGCCGGGGACCAGATCCGCGGCGGCGCGACCTCGGTCAGCCCGTCCGTGTAGAGGATCAGCGCGTCGCCGGCGATCAGCCGCGTCGCCCGGTCGACGGGCGCGATCTCGTCCAGCACGCCGAGCACCGTCCCGGTCTCGCCGAGCGCCTCGACCAGGCCGGTCGCGCGCAGGATCCGCGGGTGCGGGTGCCCGCCGCAGGCGACGGTCGCGATCACGCTGCCGTCCGGCTCGAGGTCCAGCCGGGCCAGCGCGAGCGTGACGAAACGCCCGGCGCCCTGGCGCAGCATCGCCGCGTTGAGCCAGCGCAGGATGCCCGCCGGCGAGCGGTGGCGCGCGACCGCGGCGCGGATCGTGTAGCGCGCGAGCGCCGTCACCGCCGCCGCCTCCGCGCCCTTGCCGCAGACGTCGCCGACGACCGCGAACCACTCGCGCTCGCGGGTCGGGAACACGTCGTAGAAGTCGCCGCCGGCCTCGATCCCCTCGCCCGCCGGCCGGTAGCGCGCGCCGAGCTCCAGGCCCGGGATCTCCGGCAGCTCCGGCGGCAGCAGCGAGCGCTGCAGCGTGTGCGCGATCGCCGCGCGCGTCCGGTACAGGCGCGCGTTGTCGACCGCGGCGCCGACGCGCAGCCCGAGGTCCTCGACCACCGGCAGCGTCTCGGGGCGCACGTGGCCGGAGAGCGTGATCGTGCCCGCCGTCCCGGTGCGGACGAGGATCGGCACGGCGAGGGCGTCCGGCCAGACGCGGGGGAGCCCGCGGGCGGCGACCTCCTCCAGGCCGGGCGGGAGCTCAGCCTCACCCGCCGCGAGCCGCAGCTCGCCGTCGGTCAGCAGGTGGATCGCGCACGCGTCGGCGAGCCGCCCGGCGACCAGCTGCACGACGCCGGGCAGCGTGTCCTCGACCACGAGCGAGCCGGCCAGCGCGCGTGAGCTCTCCGCCAGCAGGCGCTGCGCCTCCTCGGCCTGCTTGATCTCCGTGATGTCCTCGATCAGGCTGATCGCCAGCCGCGGGCGGCCGTCCTCGAGCACGGGCCGCGCCTTCACCCGCGCCCAGCGCGCGGTGCCGGGCAGGCGGACGACGAGCGGCTCCGCGTCCGCCCCGCGGAAGACGCGCCGGCCGGGCAGCAGGTCGGCCGGGATGCCGAGCCGGGCGCCGAGCTCGGCGCCGTCCAGCAGCCGCGCGGCGGCGGCGTTGGCGTAGACGAGCCCGCCGTCGGCGTCCTCGGCGGCGACCGCGTCCGCGACGCCCTCGAGGATCGCGCGCAGCTCCGCCGACGCGCGCCGCATCAGCTCCTCCAGGTGGAGGTTCTCGAGCGAGACGGCGGCCTGAGCGGCGAGGTGCTCGAGCAGGTCGCGCTCGACGGCCGAGAACGGCTCGGCGGCGCGCGCGACCGCGAGCACGTGCGTGTGCCCGGCGGCGAGCGCCAGCGCCCCGCGCTGCTGGGCGCCGAGCGCGCGCTCGGCGGCGGCGAGGTCCGCGCGAGCGGCGGCGCTGACGCCGTCGCTCGCCGCCGCGGCGCCGCTGCCCGCGGCCACGCCGCCGCCGGTCCCGCCGCTCGCCGCCTCGCCGTCGCCCCCGATCGTGAGCCGCGGCTGCAGCGCACCGGACGCGTCGAGCTCGCTCAACCGGCCGCAGTCGGCCCGCAGCGCCTCGACCGCGGTCGCGACCAGCATCCGCTCGACCGCGACGCGGTCGCTCGGCGGCGCGTCCGGATCGCCGCTGAGGCGCCCGGCGTGGCGCCGCAGCTCCTCGGCGCGGGCGTCGAGCGCCCGGGTGGAGCGCCGGAACGCGCGCTCCAGCGCCAGCTCGCGTGCGATCCGCTCGCTGCGCTCGCGCGCGATCAGCCCGAGCAGGATCCCCGGCGCGATCGCCAGCAGGTACGCGTGCTCGTACGTCTGCGACGCGAGCACGGCCAGGTAGCCGATCGGCGCCAGCGTCGCGTCGATCACCGCGACCAGCGCGATCACGCCCAGCAGCTCGCCGGGCGCGATCCCCGCCCCGAGCCACTCGCGCAGCGTCGACGCGGCCACGTCGGTCGCGAGCTGCGCCGCCAGCGCGAGCAGCAGGACCCCGAACGCCACGCGGTTGTCGAACGCCGCGACCACCAGCGCCGGCCCGACGGCGTACCAGCCGTCGGCGACGATCACCGGCAGCCGCTCCGGGTGCGCGCGCCGCCGCAGCAGCTCCGGCAGCTCCCCGAGCACCGCGCCGATCCCCACCAGCGCCGGGACGAGCGCGGCCGGCGTCAGGAACAGCAGCGGCACGAACACCAGCTGCGTCGGGCGGATCAGCCCCGGCCCGAGCGGGAAGCGCACGCGCCGCATCAGCGCGTAACAGAGCGTCAGCAGGACCGCGGTCTCGGCGTCGCCGACCGGCGCGGCCAGCACCGCCATCAGCGCCGCGACCGCGACGAACGTCGCCGCGGCGACGGCTTCGACCGTGCGCTCGCGCGGCGCCAGCCGGCGCGTGACCGCCGGCCCGCGCTGCTCCAGGAGCGCCTGAGCGGCGCTCACGGATTTCCTCAGGGCCGCGCCCACGGCGGGAAGTATCCCGCCGCCGGGCGCGTTGCCGCTACGACGTGGCGAACGTCAGCGCCACGCTCGCGCTCACCTGGCTCGGCACGCGGCAGACCTTGCGCTTGGGGCCCGCCACGCGCCGGCGCACGCCGTTGCGCTTCACGGTGTGGTAGCGGCGCACCTGAGCGCAGTAGCGGTTGGGCCCGAACGTGCCGTCCTGCCCGTAGTAGGCGAACGGGTACCCGGCCAGCGGGGCGTCGGCGATCGAGAGCAGCCCGCCGAGCGTGACGTTCGCGGCCGCCGCGAGCTCCGCCGCGCGGACGCGGGCGTCGGCGATCGCCTTCGGCAGCGCCTTGTCGCGCGCCTCACGGACGGCCTTGCGGATCGAGGACTCGCTCTTGCGGTTCGCCGGCTCGGGCTTCACCTGCGCGGTGCCGTTGGCGACGATCGTCGGGGACTGGGCCTGCGCCGCGGCCGGTAGCGCGGCGAACAGCAGGGCGACCGCGGCGATAGCGGTCCTGGAACGCGACATGGGTGGTCCTTTGGTCGGGGGGACGTACCCCTAAGTTGTCGCGACGCGCTGGATTGTGACGGACTACAGCGCGGTCTTGATCGCGTCCTCGAACGCCTGCACCCCGAACGACCCCTCCAGCCGCGCGGTGATCTTCCCGTGCTTGTCGACCACGAACAGCCACGGCTCGGTCTCGAGGTGGAACGCCTCCAGCGGCGGGCGCAGGCCCTTCGGGATCTGGTTGTCGACGTAGACCTCCTGCTGGATGAACTCCATCCGCTTGCCGTACTTGGCCTGCATCTGCAACGCGATGTCGGTGACCGGGCCGCAGACGCGCGACGTGCACAGCTGCGGCGTGGCGAACAGCAGCGCGACCGGCTTCTTGCCGAGGACGTCCGCGAAGTCCGCGTGCATGTCGCTCGGCGGCTGGCGCGTGTCCAGGAGGTCCTTGTTGCCCTTCACGGAGTCCAGCGTGTCCGTCGCCACCTTGGGCGCGGCCTCGCCGACGTCCGGGATCGCGTCCTGCTTCTTCGTGGCGACCGCGACCTGCGTCGGCGCGCCGACCAGCTTGCCGCCGCTGCGCGTGGTCACCAGCACGGCCCACTTCCCGGCCTTCGGGAACTTGACGTCGGCGGCGTAGACGGCGGCGAACGGGTCGCTCTCGGTGGCCGCCTGCTTGGAGCGGTAGCGCGCCTGGGTGAGCAGGATGTCGGCGGGCGCGACGAACGGGCCCTGCGCCGGCTGGCTCGGGTCGGGCGCGATGTAGATCGCGCTCGGCCCGTAGATCGCCTTGCCGTCCTGGCCGATCATGCCGAACACGAAACGGTTGGACCCGGTCGTCAGCACCGACGTGGCGAGCGCGGCCTGCGGGCCGGCGCCGACCAGATCGGCGACCTGCTGCAGCGACTTGCCCTCGGCCGGCGGGAACGACGCGGGGTCGGGCGTCTGCGCCTCGCGCACCGCCTCGCGCAGCCCGGGCGTGTCGGGAACCTGCTCGATGGGGTCGGTCTGGGTGGCGGCGGTGCCCGATCCGCCGCAGCCGGCGACGACCAGGACGAGCACGATGAGGGCGGCAAGACGGGCGTTCACGGCTCCTCAGCCTAACCGGGCCGGATTAGCATGGTCCGGATGGGGCACGATCACAGCCACGCTCCCTCGGCGGACGCGGACCGCAAGTGGCTGACGATCGCGTTCGCGCTGATCGTCGGCTTCATGGTCGTCGAGATCGCGGTCGGCTTCATCGCCTCGTCGCTGGCGCTGCTCTCCGACGCCGCGCACATGCTGACCGACGCGGGGGCGATTGCGCTGGCGCTGTTCGCCGCCTCGCTGGCCGCGCGGCCGCCGTCGCGGCGCTACACGTTCGGGCTCGGACGGGCCGAGATCCTGTCCGCCCAGGCCAACGGCGCGGTGCTGCTGGTGCTGGCCGGGGTGCTCGCGGTCGAGGCGGTCCGGCGCCTGTCGGAGCCGCACGCGGTCGAAGGCGGCCTGGTGATCGCGGTCGGCGTCATCGGCGCGCTGGTCAACGTCGCGGCCGCGTGGGCGCTGTCGCGCTCGGAGCGGCGCGGCCTGAACGTCGAGGGCGCGATCGCGCACGTGCTCACCGACCTATACGGCTCGATCGCCGCGGTGGTGGCCGGCGTCGTGATCGTGACCACCGGGTTCGAGCAGGCGGACGGCCTGGCCGCGCTGACCGTTTCGGCCCTGATGGTGCGTTCCGGGTGGCACCTGCTGCGCGACTCCGGGCGGATCCTGCTCGAGGGCTCGCCGAAGGACATCGACGTCGAGACGGTCGGGCGCGTGCTGGCCGCGGCCGACGGCGTCGTCGAGGTCCACGACCTGCACGTCTGGGAGGTCACGTCCGGGTTCCCGGCGCTGGCCGCGCACGTGCTGGTGCCCGAGGGCGACGACTGCCACGCGCGCCGCGCACAGCTCGAGCACCTGCTGCACGACCGCTTCGGGATCCACCACACGACGCTCCAGGTCGAGCACGAGCACGAGCAGCCGCTGCTGGAGATCACCAGCGTCCGCCACGGCGTATAGCCTCGCCCGCGTCCTTTTTCGAGAAGTGGAGGTGGTCGACGTGGCGGACGTGCTGGCGCGGGTGCACAGAGAGATGCAGGAGCGGTTGCGGGAGATCGAGGCGGAGCTCGCCGGCGTCGAGCCGCTGATCGCCGAGAAGGCGCAGATCGAGCACGCGCTCAGCGCGCCGCCGTTCGCGGACTACGCGGACGGTGAGAGCGACAGCACGCCGACCTCCGGCTGAGCCAGCGCGGCCGCGAACGCGGCCACGACGTCCGGGTCGAACTGCGTCCCGGCGCAGCGCTCGAGCTCGTCCAGCGCTTCGCGCGCGGCACGGCCCGGCCGGTACGCGCGGTCGCTGATCATCGCGTCGTAGGCGTCGCAGACCGCGACGATGCGCGCGCCGAGCGGGATGTCGGTGCCGGCCAGGCCGTCCGGGTAGCCGGCGCCGTCGAACCGCTCGTGGCTGGAGCGCACGATCCGCGCGACCGCGGCCAACTCGGGCGCGGCGGCGATGATCCGCTCGCCGATGACGGTGTGCTGGCGCATCGCCCGCCACTCCTCGGGGGTCAGCGCGCGCGGGGCGTGGAGGATCGCGTCCGGGATCGCGACCTTGCCGATGTCGTGCAGCGCGGCCGCGCGGCACGCTTCCAGCCGCGCGTCCTCGGCCAGGCCGAGCTCGCGCGCGACGTGGTCGACCAGCACGGCGACGCCGTCGACGTGGTCGCGCAGCTCGCCGTCGTGCTCGGTGGCGACGCGCAGCAGCACCTGGTGGACGGTCTCGTCGGTGGAGCGGCGGCCGCCGCGCTTGTCGACGTACATGCGCTGATCGGCGAGTCGCAGCGCGTCGTACGGGTCCTCCGGGCTGACCACCGCGGCGCCGCGTGAGCTGCGGATCGAGAACCGCTCGCCGGACGAGCTGAGCGCGGCGCTGGCGCGCTCGAGCAGCGCGTCGTGGTCGTCGGCGGCGGTCAGCAGGCAGAACTCGTCGCCGCCGACGCGGTAGGCGTGCCCGGCGGCGCCGACCGCGGCGGCGAAGTCGCGTCCCAGCCGGCGCAGCAGCGCGTCACCGGCGGGGTGGCCGAAGCTGTCGTTGTAGGCCTTGAAGCCGTCGAGGTCGAACAGCGCGACGAACGCCGGCCGCTCCGGCGTGGCGGTGCCCGCCAGCCGCGGCAGGTCGGCGAACAGCGCGCGCCGGTTGCCGAGCCCGGTCAGCTCGTCCGTGAGCGCCTCCCGCTCGCTGGCGCCGAGCGTGCGCAGGTTCTCCCGGAACGTGAGCGCGAAGCGCAGCACGGCGGCGGCGACCGCGGCGGTCGCGAGCCACATCGCCGCCCCGTTGAGCGTCCGGTAGTGGTCGAGCACCAGCAGCGCGAGGGCGACGAGCGTGAACGCCGCCGGCACGGCCAGCATCGTGCCGCGCAGCCGGCGCGCGTCGAGCCGCGTCGCCGGGCGCGAGGCGGCGAACGCGACCAGTACGAACGCCGCCGGCCAGCACGCGTCCAGCAGCGTGAAGCCGCCGTACGTGCCCCGCGCCGCCTGGTAGAGGTAGACGCCGTCGGCGACCGCGTAGAGCGCGAACGCGCTGCCCAGCAGCCACCACGTCGGCCCGCCCCGGCGGCCGGTGACGACCGCCACGGCCACGACGAACGCCACCAGCGCCAGGTCGGCGAGCGGGTACGCGAGATTGATCGCGACGGTCGCGAACGAGCCGTCGGTGCGCGCCACGACGTTGAAGACGAGTGCGGCGCCGACCGCCGCGCACGCGAGCGCGCAGACGAGCCCGTCCAGCCACAGCGCGGAGCCGAGCCGCGGCGCACGGGCGCGCAGGAGCAGCACGAGGCCCGCGTACGCGGCCGGGTAGATCAGCAGGTAGCCGGCGTCCGAGGGCGACGGATCGGGCGGCGACGCGTCGCCCAACAGCGCGATCGAGTAGTAGAGGTCGCCGGCCGTGTAGGCGGCGAGCCCGAGCGTCAGCAGCACCCACGCGGCGCGCTCCCGCCCGCGCTCGCGGACCGCGTGCAGGGCGCAGACCGCGATCGCCAGCAGTTGCGCCGCGTGGTAGCAGTTGTCCAGGGCACCGGGGAACGCGCCCAGGGCGCGCGCGACGACGCCGCCGAGCGCCACGACCGCGGCTGCGAGCAGCCATCGCTCGGGGTTCGATCTCCGGTGCGCCATCCCCCTCTACATCGGCGTGGCGCGGAGGGTCTTGATCTAGCCGCCCGTGTAGAAGGCGGTCGTGCGGGCGGCGGCCGCGCGCGCCTCGTCGGCGTTCGCGCCGGCGGCGATGCTCGCCTCGCCCCACGCCTCGCTCACGCGCGTGATGAAGTCGCGCCCCGCGTCGGACGCGCTCCACTGGGCGAACGCGGCCGGGTCGACGGGCTCGCCGCCGTTCGCCAGGTGCAGCGTCAGGCCGATCAGCGCCAGGTCCCAGCCCACGCCGACCGCGCCCGGGCCGTACTGCAGCGCGCGCTCGTCGTCGATGTGCGCGATGTGCTCGAGCGTGAAGCGCGTGCCGTCCGCCTCCGGGGTCAGCTGCAGCTCGATCCACGTCGTGTCGCCGCCGAACTCCCACGTGGCCGAGAACGCCCGCGGCGGCTCGCAGGTCTGGATCGTCCCGGACGCGTTGCCCTGGAGCTGGTAGCGGCCGCCGAGCTCGAGGTCGCCGCTGACCGGGAGGAACCAGCGCGGGATCCGCTCCGGGTTCGTGCACGCGTCCCACAGGTCCTCGAGCGTCGTGGGGTACACGCGCGCGACGGTGAGCGTGCGCGCCTCGCCGGCCGCGAGCGTGCGTCCGCCGACGCGGCGCTCGGCGGCATTGATCTGGTGGTCGACATCGATCATCGGCCTTGTCTCCTTTGGCGTTTGCCTCGTGCGATCTCGGTGGCGAGCGCGTCGAGGTGAGGGGTCCAGAACGCGCGGAACGAGTCGAGCCAGACGTCGACCTCGCGCAGCGGCTCCGGGTTGACGGCGTACAGGCGGCGCGTGCCCTCGGGCCGGACGGTGGCGAAGCCCGCCTCGCGCAGCACGCGCAGGTGCTGGGACACGGCGGGCTGGGAGATCCCGAACTCCTCCCGGATCGTCTCCGCGATCGCGCCCGACGAGCGCTCACCGGAGGCGAGCAGCTCGAGGATGCGGCGGCGGACGGGGTCGCCGAGGACGTCGAGGGCGTGCACCGGGTTCGAATATATCAGTGTCCGCTTATATAAGCCGCGCCTTCTGTAGCTGTGGTGCGAGACGCCAGAGCCGGCGCCGGCGCCGCCGGAGCACGAAGCGGACGAGCTGGTCGCCGCGCATCGGCAGGTTGTCGCTGCCGACGCGGCGCAGCAGGCGGCCGTCCGTCGTCGTGACGATCCGGTCGGTGACGTGCGGGACGGTCACGACCGTGAGCGGGACGCGGCCGACGGTCAGCGGCTGCACCTCGACGTCGACCGCCGACTCCTGCGCGCGGCGCATCACCTCGTCGAGCGTCTGCTGGTCGAGCCGCCAGCCGGCGAGGCGCCGCTCGTCGGTCACGCCGATCACGATCTGGCCGCCGGCGGTCATCGCCATGGCGGGGATCACTTCCCGCAGGTGGTTCGGCGACGTCTTGAACTCGAGCCGCTCGTGCTCGATCGCGCCGAAGCGCGCCCAGAACTCGGGCTCGTCCAACTGCAGTGGGAGGCGTCCGGCGATCATGGTGCTCAGGAACTTAGCGACCTGCCCGGACGGCTCGACCGCCACCCCCGGCCGTCCGCACGGCGTGCGACGATCCACGCTGCCGATGACCGCGCCCACGCTCGCCGACGCCCTGCGCGACGCCCGTCGCCGGCACGGCCTGTCGCTGCGCGACGTCGAGCGCCGGACCGGCATCCGCAACGCGCACCTGTCGCAGCTGGAGACCGGGACGATCGTGAAGCCCGAGATGGCGCTGCTGTGGGAGCTCGCGGAGCTGTACGGGCTCGACTTCGGCGAGCTGCTCGGCCTCGCCGGCTACGGCGGGGGAGACGAGCGGCGCCAGCGGATGACGGTCGCGCTGCGCGTGCTCGGCGAGCTGTCGGTGGTCGAGCAGGACGAGGTCCTGCGCTACATCGGCGAGCTCAGGCGGCGCGGCGATGCGTGAGTTCACGCGCGCACGCGTGGCACGCGCCTGCGCGGACGTCCTGCGGCGGGCCGGCGTCGCCGGCGTGCTGCCGACGCCGCTGGAGGCCGTGCAGGAGGCCGCGGGCGTCCGCGCGCGGGTCGCGCTGCCGCCCACGGACGAGCGCCGCATCCTCGGCGCACTCTGGTTCGAGGAGCGGGCGCTGTTCGTCGACACGCGCCAGTCCGTCCCGCGCCGGCGCTTCACCGAGGCGCACGAGCTCGTCCACCTGCTCTGCCCGTGGCACGCCGCCGTGCTGCGCGTGGATACGGCCGCGGAGCTGTTCGGCGAGCTCGCGCTGGGCATCGAGGCCGAGGCGAACTTCGGCGCCGGCGAGCTGCTCTTCCAGGGCGCGGCGTTCCGCGACGAGGCCGAGGCGCACGAGCGGTCGCTGTCCACGGCGTTCGCGCTCGCCCCGCGGTACGGGGCGTCCCGGCACGCCGCGGCGCACCGGTACGTGGAGGATCACGCGGACGCCGTGGCGCTGGCGGTCGCCGGGCGCTGGCCGGCCCGCGACGGGCGCCTGCCGCTCTGGCGGGGCGTCGAGTCGGCCGCGTTCCGGAGCCGGTTCGGGCCGGTCGCCGGGCTGCTGGCGGACGCCGCCCTGGACGTCCGCGAAGGGCCGCTGGCCGAGGCGATCGACGCGGCGCGCCGCAGCGCCGAGCCGGTCGCCGCGGCGCTGGGCGGCTTCCGCGTCGAGGTCGTCAACAACCGGCACTGCCATCTCGTGTTCGTGAGCGCGCCAGCGCCGTGCGCGCGGCGCGCAGCATGAACGCCGCGTGGCCGCCGCAGCGGTTACGGGTCGATCGACGCTTTGGCCCAGAGCACGGTCGACGAGTGGTCACTTTCTGGCGCCATGCGCCGCAAAGTGACCGCTCGTGGGGCTGAGCGCTGCGGTATCGCCGCGGCGCGCGGTCGCCGTTGCCGATCGGGCAGAAGACGCCCGCGGCGATCTCGTCCCACGACCGGCGAGTTCCATCCAGACATTCAATCACTGCATCTCTGTCGCCGGCGCGGCCACCGCGCTGAGCTGGTCCGCGGTCTCCCGCACCAGCCCCGCGAGCGAGCCCTCCGACGCCGCCGCCACCCAGCGTTCGAACGCCACCTTGAAGACCGCGATCCCGGTCTCGGCCGCGAGGCTCGCGACGGGGCCCGGCACCCCGCGCCGGCGCAACGCGCCCGCGAGCGCCGACGCGAGCGTCGCCAGCTTGATCAGCTCGCGCTCGCGCAGCTCCGCGTTGGCGTCGATGATCGCCTGGCGGCGCCGCGAGTGGTCGCGCCGGCCGGCGAAGAACGTGTCGCCGACCTGCGCCAGCGCGGCGACCACCGCCGCCAGGGGCGCCGCCGACGCGGGCGCGGACTCGACCGCGTCCACCAGCGCCGAGCGCAGCTCCTCGCTGCCCGAGAACAGCACCTCGCGCTTGTCGGCGAAGTGGCGGAAGAACGTGCGCTCGGTGAGCCCCGCCCGCTCGGCGATCTCCGCGACCGTCGTCTGCTCGAAGCCGCGCTCGCCGTAGAGCGCCATCGCCGCCTCGGCGAGGCGCCCGCGCGCGTTCGGCTCCCAGCGTCCCATGCCCACCAATGATGACAGCGACTGACATGCCGCGCGCTACCATTCGATGTCAGGCACTGACATCACGCAAGGAGTCAGCAATGCGCGTCTTCCTCACCGGCGCTTCCGGCCACATCGGGTCCGCCGTCATCCCCGAGCTCCAGGACCACGGCCACACGGTCGTCGGCCTCGCCCGCTCCGACGACGCGGCGGCCACGGTCGCCGCCGCCGGCGCCGACGTCCTGCGCGGCGACCTGACCGACCTCGACGGCCTCGCGCGCGCCGCGCAGCAGGCGGACGGCGTGATCCACCTCGCGTTCCGCCACGACATCGCGTTCTCCGGCGACATGGCCGGCGCGGCGGCGTCCGACCTGGCCGCGATCGCCACGATCGGCGACGCGCTGGCGAACACCGGCAAGCACTTCGTCACCACCGGCGGCAGCATGATGCTGTGGATCGGCGGGACCACCGGCCGCCCGGGCACCGAGGACGACGTGTTCGACGGCGACGGCCGGATCGCGTCGGAGAACGCGACGGTCGCGCTCGCCGAGCGCGGCGTGCGCGCCTCGGTCATCCGCCTGGCGCCCAGCGTCCATAGCGCGCGCGACCGGCACGGCTTCGTCCCGACCCTGATCGAGATCGCGCGCGAGAACGGCGTGTCCGGCTACGTCGGCGACGGCGCCAACCGCTGGCCGGCGATCCACACGCTCGACGCGGCCGTCCTCTACCGCCGCGCGCTCGAGGACGCGCCGCCCGGCTCCCGGCTGCACGGCGTCGCCGAGACCGGCATCCCGTTTCGCACGATCGCCGAGGCGATCGGCCGCGTCGCCCACGTGCCGGCGGCACCCGCCGCCCCCGACCGCTTCCGCTTCCTGAGCGCGTTCGTGGCCGCCGACAACCCGACCGACAACACCATCACCCGGAGGCTGCTGGACTGGGAGCCGGCTCACCCGGGGCTGATCGAGGATCTGGACGCCGGGGTGTACTAGGCCGCGCGTCGAAGACGTCGATCGCCAGCGCGCCGACCACCGTCTGCAGCCACGCGCGCGCGTCGGGATCGGCGCGCTCGGCGCGGCGCCGCGCGTAGGTGGTGACGTCGTCGCGCGAGCCGGCGATCAGCAGCGGACCGGTGACCGCGTAACGCCCGTCCTCGAGCGCGACCAGCGCGCCGGACGTGTCGCGGCGGACGCGCAGGAGCGCGACGACCGTCTGGTCGAGCACGCGCTCCGGCGCGCCCAGCTCGCCGACCACCGCCTGCTCGTCCGCCGGCCGGACGGTGAAGATCGGCGACGTCCCGCGCAGGCGCCGGCGCGGCCGCGGCGGCGCGCCGAGCGGGCCGCGCCGCCAACGCTCCTCGAGCGCGCTCACCTCGCGCGCGACCTCCTGGCGGACGAGCACGTGCAGGCGGTCGCCGGCGCGGATCCGCGTCGACCCGCGCGGCGCGAGCGCCGCCCCCTCGCGCACGATCACGCTCACGATCGCGTCCCGTGGCAGCCCGAGGTCGCGCACGGCGGCACCGACGACCGCGTGCTCGCCGCGCACCAGGAACTCGACCGTCTCCGCCCCGAGCCGCCGGATCACGCCGGCCTGCAACACGGGCTCCGGCTCCACGGCGTCGACCACGGGCGCCTCGTCCGCGCCCGGCGCGAACAGCCGCCGCGGCAGCCAGCGCGCGAGCACGTCCGAGCGGGCCGAGAACAGCGGCGACAGGATCGACAGCGCGAGCACGTAGAGCGCGGCGAACGGCGCCACCCGCGCGTCGAGCCCGGCCGCCACGGCCAGCGACGCCAGGATCAGCTCGAACTCGCCGCGGCTGACCAGCATCAGCGCCGTGTTCGACGCCGCCTGGCGCCCGAACCCGTAGATCCGCGCCGCCACGACGCCGGCGATCACGTTGAAGACGAGCGTGACCACGACCGCGATCACGACCGCCGGCGCGATCGCCTCCATGTCGCTGGGCGCGATCGTCAACCCGAACCAGAAGAAGAAGATCGCGGCGAACGTGTCCCGCAGCGGGATCAGCAGTCGCTCCACGCGCGGCCCGATCCCGGTGCCCGCGACGACCATGCCGGCCAGCAGCGCGCCGACCGCGTCCGACGCGCCGGAGACCTCGGCGAACCCGGCGAAGAACACGCCGAACCCGACGACCAGGATCACCGCCAGCTCCGAGTCGCCGGTCGCGAGCAGCGGCCGCACCAGCCCCGCGCCCCAGCGGGCCAGCGCGAACAGCCCGAGCAGGAACGCGAACGCGACCCCGACCGACAGCGCGATGCCGGCGGCGTCCTGCTGGTCGCCCAGGATCGGCTGCAGCAGCGCGAGGTAGAACGCCAGGAAGACGTCCTCGACGATGATGACCCCGAGGATCATCCCCGTCTCCGGGTTCTTGACCCGGCGCAGATCGAGGATCAGCTTCGTGACGATCGCCGTCGACGACGTGCCGATCATGCCCGCGATCACGAAGATCTCGCGCGTGCCCCAGCCGAACGTCCACCCGAGCACGAGCCCGGCGCCGAAGTTGAGCGCGATGTACGCGCCGCCCGCCCACATGAGCTTGCGCCCGCCGCGCAGCAGGTCGTCGATCGAGAACTCGATGCCGAGGTGGAACAGCAGCAGGACGAGCCCGAGCATCGCCAGCAGGTGGATCTCGTCCGGGTCCGACAGCACCACGACGCCCGGCGTCTGCGGGCCGAACACGATCCCGGCGACGATGAAGAACGGGATCGCCGGCAGCCCCAGCCGCCGGCCCCCGCGCGCGAACAGGCCGGCGAGCAGCAGGGCGGCGCCGACCACGAGCAGCTCGTTGTGCACGTCGTTCAGCCTGGAACGTCACCGCCCCGCCGTCGATGGACAGAAATCCCCAAATGCCGGGTGCAGCTACCAGCAGACGAAGCCGCCGTCGACGATCAGGTCGACGCCGGTGCAGAAGCTCGCGGCCTCGCTGAGCAAGAAGACCGCGGGCCCGACCAGCTCCTCCGGCCGGGCCATGCGGCCGAGCGGCGTGTCGGCCTCGAAGCGCTTGACCTGCTCGGCGACCTCCAGCCGCGTGTTCATCGGCGTGGCCGTGTAGCCCGGCGAGATGGCGTTGACGCGAATGCCGCGCGGCGCCCACTCCATCGCCAGCGACTTCGACAGCTGCACGACCGCGGCCTTGGACGCGTTGTAGTGCACCTGCAGCAGATCGCGGTTGACGATCGAGCCGGACATCGACGCGACGTTCACGATCGCGCCGCCGCCGTGGCGCAGCAGCGCGCGGCCTTCCGCCTGGCAGCTCAGGAACACGCCGTCGACGTTGACCTGCATGACCTGCCGGAACTGCGCGAGCGGCATGTCCTCCGCGGGCGCGGCGTTCGCGATCCCGGCGCTGTTGACCGCCAGGCGCAGCGGCCCGAGGCCGGCCTCGACCTCCGCGACCGCGGCCGTCACCGCGTCGGGGTCGGTGACGTCGGCCGAGATCGCCAGCGCGCGCCGCCCGCGCGCCTGCACGCCGGCCGCGGTCGCGGCCGGGTCGCCGAGGTCGACGCAGCCGACGTCCGCGCCGGCCTCGGCCAGGCCGAGCGCGATCGCCTGGCCGATCCCCGAGGCCGCGCCGGTGACGAGCGCCACCGCGCCGTCGAGACGGAACGAGGGCAGGGTCATGTCGTCGCCAGCTCCATGATCGCGTGGTCGGTCGCCTCGGCGCCGGTCAGCATCCCGCGCTGCTCGCCGCGGCTGAGCACGAGCACGCGGTGCGAGAGGCCGAGCACCTCCTCCAGCTCCGAGCTGACCACGATCACCGCCATGCCCTCGCGCGCGAGCGCGGCGATCACCTCGTAGATGGCCGCGCGGGCGCCCATGTCGATGCCGCGCGTCGGCTCGTCGAGGATGATCACGCGCGGGTTGCGCTCCAGCCACTTGGCGATCACGACCTTCTGCTGGTTGCCGCCGGACAGCGCGCGCACCGGCTGGGCCGGGTCGCCCTTGACCTTCAGGCGATCGATCGCCTCGACCGCGACCTCGCGCACGCGGCCGGGCTTGACCCAGCCCTGCGCGCCGAGCCGGTCGAGGTTCGCGAGCGCGATGTTGTCCTCGATCGCCAGGTCGAGCACGACGCCCTCGGCCTTGCGGTCCTCGGGCACCAGCGTCATGCCGGCCCGGATCGCGGCCGCGGGGTCGCCGGATCGCAGCGTCCTGCCGGCGAGCGTGACCGTGCCGGACGCCACCGGGTCGGCCCCGGCGATGCCCCGCACCAGCTCCGTGCGCCCGGCGCCGACGATCCCGGCGATGCCGAGGATCTCGCCCGCGTGCACGGAGAACGAGACGTCGCGGAACGCGCCCTCGGCCGACGTGAGGCCGTCGACGCGCAGCACCTCCTCGCGCCTCGGCGTCCCCGTGTCCGGGAACAGCCGCTCGAGGTTGCGGCCGACCATGTCCTCGATCAGCCGGTCCACCGGGACCTGCGCGGACTCGTGCGACGCGACCCAGCGCCCGTCGCGCAGCACCACCACGCGGTCGGCGATGCGCGCGATCTCCTCGAGCCGGTGCGACACGTAGATGAACGAGACGCCCTCGGCGCGCAGCTGGTCGATCACCGCGAACAGGTGCTCGGTCTCCTCGGCGCCGAGCGCCGCGGTCGGCTCGTCGAGCAGCAGCAGCTGCGCGTCGAGCGTCAGCGCCTTGGCGATCTCGACCTGCTGCTGCGCGGCGACGCGCAGCGAGCGGACGGGCCGCGTGGGGGAGATGTCGAGCCCGAGCCGGCGCAGCTGCTCGGCGGCGCGGCGGTTCATCTGCGCACGGTCCACGCGCGGGCCGTTCATCGGCCAGCGGCCGATGAAGACGTTCTCGGCCACGCTCAGGTCCGGCAGCAGCCGCAGCTCCTGTTGGATCATCCCGATGCCGGCGGCGATCGCCTCGCCGGGCGTGGCCGGCGCGTACGGCCTGCCCTGCCAGGTCATGGTGCCGGTGTCGGGCGCGAACGTGCCCGCGACGATGTTCGACAGCGTCGACTTGCCGGCGCCGTTCTCGCCCAGCAGGGCGACGACCTCGCCCGGCCGGACCTCGAGGTCGATGCGGTCGAGCGCCTGCGTCGCGCCGAAGCGCTTGGAGACGCCGCTGACGGTGAGCCCGCTCATGGGTGCTTGGCGATGTACTCGGCCGCGTTGGCCTTGGTGGTCAGGAACGCCGGCAGCAGCTGCTGCTTGGGCACCTTGTCGCCGGCGATCAGCTGCTCGGTGCTCTGCACGGCCATCCGGCCCATGCGCTGCGTCTGCTGGGTCATCGTGGCGTCGATCACGCCCGCGTCCACGGCCTTCAGGCCCGCGACGTCGCCGTCGAAGCCGACGATCGTCACCTTGTGCTTGACGTTGGCCACGCGCACGGCCTGCGCCGCGCCGAGCGCCATCGCGTCCGCGCGGCCGAAGAAGACCGACACGTCCGGGTGCGCCTGGAGCATGTTCTGGGCGACGTTGAAGCCCTTGTCCTGATCCCAGTCGGCGGGCTGCTCGGCGACCACCCGCAGCCCCGGGCTCTCGTCCAGCGCCTCCTGGAAGCCCTGGTTGCGGTCGATCTCCGGCGTGGTGCCGATCTGGCCCTGCAGGATCGCGACCTGGCCCTCGCCGCCGGTCTGCTTGGCGACGTACTCGCCCAGCTTCTTGGCCGAGGCGACGCTGTCGGACGCGATGAACGTGTCCGCCGGCGCGTCCGGCGGGTTGCGGTCGACCGCGACGATCGGGATGTGCGCCTTGCGCGCCGCCTTGACCGGCACTCCGGCCGCGGTCGCGCCCGCCGGGATGTAGATGATCCCGTCGACCTGCTTGGTGACGAAGTCCTCGATCTGGTTGACCTGGGTGGCGGCGTCGCCGCGCGCGTCGGCCACGACGACGTCGATGCCGCGCTTGGCCGCCTCGGCGGTCACGGACTGCTTGATCTGGTTGAAGAAGTCGGCCTGGAGGTTGGCGACCGCGAGGCCGATGCGCGGCGTGTCGACGTCCCAGCGCTGGGAGAACGCCGTGGCGAGGCCCAGGATCACGACGATCGGGGCGACGACGAAGAACGCGGAGCGCGACATGGCTCAGGCCTCCTTCCGGCGCAGCACGTCGAGCATGACGGCGAGCGCGATCACGACGCCGATCACGACCATCTGCACGAACGGCGACACGCTCATCAGCGACAGGCCGTTGCGCAGCACGCCGATGATCAGCACGCCGAGCGCGGTGCCCGTGACGCTGCCGACGCCGCCGGAGAGGCTGGCGCCGCCGATCACGACCGCGGCGATCGTGTCCAGCTCGTAGCCGGTCGCGGCGCTCGGCTGCGCGGAGTCCAGCCGCATCGCGAGGATCACGGCCGCGACGCCGGCCAGCAGGCCGGTGACGGTGTAGACCGCGATCGTCAGCCGCGTGGTGCGCAGGCCGGCCAGGCGCGCGACCTCGGCGCTGCCGCCGAGCGCGTAGAGCGCGCGGCCGTTGGCGCGGTAGCGCAGGAACGCCCAGCCGGCGACGTAGAGGACGATCAGCAGCGCGACCGTCGCCGAGACCCAGCCCAGCAGGCGGCTCGACGCGAGGCTGGTGAAGGCGTCCGGGAAGCCGACGATCTGCTGGCCGTCGGTGATCACGTTCGCGAGGCCGCGGGCGACCGACAGCATCGCGAGCGTGGCGATGAACGCGGGCAGCTTGGCCTTGGTCGTCAGCACGCCGTTGACCGCGCCGGCCGCCGCGCCGGCGGCGAGCGCGCCGAGCACCGCGAGCGTCACCGGCAGCCCGCCGGCGTGCGAGAGCCAGCCGAGCACCATCATCGCCAGCGCGAGCACCGAACCGACCGACAGGTCGATGCCGCCGATGATGATCACCGCGGTCATCCCGAGCGCGAGGACGCCCAGCACCGTGACCTGGTCGATCACGTTGAGCAGGTTGTCCTTGGTCAGGAAGAACGGCGAGTAGATCGTCAGCGCGACGCACAGGACCAGCAGCGCGAGCGCGGGACCGCGCGAGCCGGTGAGCAGCTGCTCCTCCCAGCGCGACTTGTGGCGTTCGGCGGGCGCGGCGGCAGCCGTCACCCTGCCCGTGGGTTGCACGGTTGACATTGTCTCTCCTCTCTCAGGGGCGCGGGGCGGGGCGCCGCGTTCAGCTCATGAACATGCCGCCGTCGACGTTGATGGTCTGGCCCGTGATGTAGGCGGCGTCATCGGAGGCCAGGAAGAGCAGCAGTGAAGCGACGTCGTCGGCGGTGCCGGCGCGCCCGAGCGGGATGCCGGCGATCCATTCGGCCATCAGCTCGCCGGGCGCGTAGTCGCCCAGCAGCCGCCCCCATTCGCGGTCGTTGTAGGACCACATGTCGCTGCCCACGATCCCCGGGCAGTACGCGTTGACGGTGATCTGGTCCTTGGCCAGTTCCTTGGCGAGGGATTGGGTGAGCCCGACCACGCCGAACTTCGACGCGGCGTAGTGCGGGGTGTAGATGAAGCCCTGGCGCGCCTGCCCGGAGGCGGCGTTGAGGACGCGCCCGCCGCCGCCCTGCGCGCGCATGCGCGCCGCCGCGGCCTGGCAGCAGAGGAACGTGCCGGTGGTGTTCACGCGCAGCACGCGCTCCCAGTCGTCGAGCGTGAGCTCCTCGAGCCGGCTGATCGTGATGATCCCGGCGTTGTTGACCAGCACGTCGACGCGGTCGGCGGCGGCGAACACGCGCTCGACGTCCTCGGGCACCGTGACGTCGGCCTGCACGCCGGTGCCGCCGAGCTCCTCGGCCGCGGCGTGGACGGCGTCGCTGCGGTCGGCGAGCACGACCCGGGCGCCCTCGCCGGCGAAGCGCGCGGCGATGCCCTTGCCGATCCCGGCGCCGGCGCCCGTCACCACCACCGTCCGTCCCTCAAAGCGCGACATGCTGCGTCTCCTTCTGAAGCCGGGCCCGGGCGACCGCGGCGTGCCACGCCTCCAGGCGCGCGCGCCGGACCGGCTCCGGGTCGTTCGGGGTGTAGAGCTCGCGCGGCCGGTCCAGCGCCTCCAGCTGCTCGCGCGTCCAGATGCCCGCGACGCGCCCCGCGAGGTGCGCGGCGCCGAGCGCGGACAGCTCCGCGGCCAGCGAGCGCGCGACGGCGCGCCCGCCCGTGTCGGCCTGCAGCTGCATCAGCGTGCGGTTGGCGGTCGGCCCGCCGTCGGCCAGCAGCGTCTGGACCGGACCGACCAGCGCTTCGATCGCCGCGACCGTGTCCTCGACCTGGAACGCGATCGACTCGAGCGCGGCGCGCGCCAGCTGCTCGCGCCGGGTCGCGAACGACAGGCCGGAGATCACGCCGACGGCGTCGTCGTCCCACCAGGGGGCGCCCAGGCCGCCGAACGCCGGCACCAGGTGCACGCCGTCGCTGGACGGGGCCGCCTCCTGCGCGAGCGCGTCGGGCGTCGTCGCGAACAGGTGCGCGAGCCAGGTGAGCGTCGCGCCCGTGGAGCGGATGTTGCCCTCGAACGCGTGCGCCGGACCGTGCTCGTCCTGCCAGGCGACGGTCAGGCAGAGGCCACCGGGCGTCCAGGCGTCCGCGGCGCCGAGGCTCATGATCGAGGAGCCGGTGCCGAACGTGGCCTTGACCTGGCCGGGGCGCCAGCCGGCGTGCGCGAACAGGGCCGCGTGCGAGTCGCCCATGACGGCGCACACCGGCGTGCCGTCCGGCAGCGGCGCCAGGTCGCGGACGTCGCTGAACGGGCCGGTGCTGGCGACCACGCGCGGCAGCACCTCGTCCGGGATGCCGAAGATGTCCAGCAGCGCCGGCGACCACTCGAGCGTGCGCACGTCGAGCAGCTGCGTGCGGGCCGCGTTGCCGGCCTCGATCACGTGCTCGCCGCCGAGGCGGGTGAGCAGGAACGAGTCGACCGTGCCCAGGCACGCGCCGGCGCGGCCGTACGCGTCCAGCAGCCAGCGCGCCTTGGTGGCGGAGAACATCGGGTCCAGCGGCAGGCCGCTGAGCGCGCGCACCTCCTCGGCGTGCTCGCGCAGCGGGCCGCAGTCGGTGCGCCGGTCCTGCCAGCTGAGCATCGGCCCGCGCGGCTCGCCGGTCTCGCGGTCCCACAGCAGCAGCGACTCGCGCTGCGTGCTGAGCGCGACCGCCGCCACGCGCCGGTCGCCGACGCAGCCCGCGACCGCGGCCTGGACGCTGGCCCAGATCTCGTTCGCGTCCTGCTCGACCCAGCCCGCGCGCGGCGTCGAGAGGCTCACGGGCGCGGTTGCCCGCGCCACGATCGTCCCAGCGGCGTCGACGAGCACGGCCTTGGTGGCCGACGTGCCCTGGTCGATCGCGAGGATGTGGTCAGGCGAGCTCATGCGCGGCTGCGGCGATGCCGTCGGCGTTGAGGCCGAAGTGGTCGAGCAGGTAGGTCGCGCTGCCGGTGGGCGCGAAGCCGGAGACGCCGAGGATGCGCATCGGGACCGGATGGTGCTCGGCGACCAGCGTCGCGACCGCCGCGCCGAGGCCGCCGGTCGTGACGGCCTCCTCGACCGTGACGATCCCCCGCGTCTCGCGCGCCGCGTCCAGCACCGCCGTGACGTCCAGCGGGTCCACGAACGGCATGTTGACCACTCGAGCTGAGATTCCGTCGGCCCGCAGGCGCTCGGCGGCGTCGAGCGCGCGCGAGACCATCGTCCCGAGCGCGATCACGGTGACGTCGTCGCCGTCGATCAGCCGGAGGGCGCGGCCGGGTTCCAGCGGCGCGTCCTCGGGCGTGACCTCGGGCACCTTCAAGCGCGGGACGCGCAGGTACAGCGGGCCGGGGTTCGCGGCCGCCCAGCGGACCGCGGCGCGGGTCTGCGCGGGGTCGGCCGGGACCAGCACCTTGAGGTTGTCGATCGCCCGCGTCCACGACAGGTCCTCGATCGAGTGGTGCGTCGGGCCGAGCTCGCCGTAGGCGACGCCCGGGCTCTGCCCGCACAGGACCACGTGCGTGTTCGAGTACGCGACGTCGGCCTTGATCTGCTCGAGCGCGCGGCCGGTCAGGAACGGGGCGGCGGCGGAGACGAACGGGATCAACCCGCCGTTGGCCAGGCCGGCGCCGACGCCGACGAGGTCCTGCTCGGCGATGCCGACGTTGATCAGGCGGTCCGGGAACTGCTCGCGGAAGCCGACGAGGTTCGAGGAGCCGACCGAGTCGTTGCACACGGCGACGATCCGCTCGTCGGCGCGAGCGAGCTCGATCAGCGTCTCGGCGAACGCCTGGCGGCAGTCGTAGGTCTGGACGAGCTGAGAAGTCATCGCGCGAGCTCCTGGAGGGCGGTGCGGACCTGGTCGGCGGACGGCACCTTGTGGTGCCACTCGACGCGGTCCTCCATGAACGAGACGCCCTTGCCCTTGATCGTGTTGGCGATCACGGCGACGGGCCGGCCGGTGCGGCTGGGCTCCAGCGCGTCGAGCAGCTGCGCGTGGTCGTGGCCGTCGACGGTGCGCGTCTCGAACCCGAACGCCGTCCACTTGTCGGCGAGCGGCTCGAGCTGCTTGGTGTCCTCGGTGCCCGCGCCCTGCTGCAGCCGGTTGCGGTCGACGATCGCGGTCAGGCGGTCGAGGTCATAGTGGGCGGCGGTCATCGCCGCCTCCCAGTTGGAGCCCTCCTGCAGCTCGCCGTCGCCGAGGACGACGTAGGTGCGGTAGTCGAGATCCTTGAGCTGGGCGGCGAGCGCGCACCCGACCGCAACCGGGAAGCCATGACCGAGCGGGCCGGTGTTGGTCTCCACACCGGGGACCTTGACCCGGTTGGGATGGCCGTTGAGGGCGGACAATGGGGCCATGAACGTGTCGAGGCTGGCGCGGGGGAAGAAGCCGCAGTGCGCGAGCGTCGCGTACAGCGCGCCGGCGCAGTGGCCTTTGCTGAGGATGAAACGGTCGCGGTCGGGGCGGGCCGGGTCGGTGGGATCCACGTCCAGGACGGCGCCGAACAGCGTCACCAGGATGTCGGTCACCGAGAGGTCGCCGCCGATGTGGCCGAGGCCGGCGCGGTCGACCATCGTGACCACCGTGCGGCGGACGTCGGTCGCCATCGCTTCAAGCTCGGCCACGTCGATCCCGTCCTTGCGGGCGGCCCATGCGGCGGCGGTGTGAGTGTCTGCCAGAAGCACGATGAATATCCATTCAGTCTTGAATTGATAGTCGGCAACGGGGAAGGTACACGGCCTCGCCCGGCTGTCAAGCGGGCGGGGTCGCGCAAGCGCTTGCGGGGGCACGCACCGCTCAGGGGTCGATGTGATGGTGCAGCGCGAAACGGCGCGCCGCGCTGAGCGGCGACGCGCCAGGTTAGGCGGAGGTCAGGCGGGGTCGGCGAGCAGGCGCTCGGCGGTCACGCGATCGGTGACCAGCACGTTGATCCAGCCGCCGCGCAGCGCGCCGCGGATCGCGTCGAACTTGCGCGCGCCGCCGGCGATCCCGACGCAGCGGTCGACGCCGCGCAGCTGCTCGAGCGTCACGCCGATCACGCGGCGCTCGACGTCGGACTGCACGAGCACGCCGTCGGTGTCGAAGAAGCGCAGGCAGATGTCCCCGACGGCGCCGAGCTCGCCGAGCGCCGCGAGCTCGTCCTCGGAGAAGATGTTGCCGCTGCGCTGCAGCAGGCTCGACGGCTCCAGCGCGCCGATGCCGACCAGCGCGAGCGTGACGTCCGCGAGGCCGTCGAGCGCCTCGCGCACGAACTGGTCCACGACCAGCGCGGCGCGTGCGCTCTCGGACGCGGCGATGCCGGGCGCGAGCAGGAACGTGGGGCGGGCGCCGGTGAGGTCCGCAAAGCGCTGCGTCAACCGCGCGGCGTGGGCTTCGGCCGTCGGGTTGCCGACGCCGCCGAACAGCTGCAGCGCGCGCTTGGCGCCGGCCTTCGGCGGGAGCGGGCGCATCGCGTCGACCGCGGCCAGCAGGGTCGAGCTCCAGGACGAGATCCCGACCACGTCGCCGCCGGTCAGCGACGCCTCCAGGTAGCGCGCGGTCGCGGTGCCGAGATCCTGCGCCAGGCCCGCCTCGGTGTCGTCGAGCACGTCGACCACGATCGCCTCGCGCAGGCCGAAGCGCGCCTCCAGCTGCTCCTCGAGCGCGGTCTGCACGCCGTCCGGGACGATCACGGTCGTGCGCACGATCCCGTCCTCCTCGGCGCGCTTGAGCAGGCGCGACACGCGCGCCTGGGAGATGTGCAGGCGGCGCGCGATCTCCGGCTGGCGCAGGTCGTGCTCGTGATAGAGCCGGGCCACTTTCACCATCAGGCGCAGCTGCTCCTCGGCGGCGGGCGAGCGTCTGGTGGGCACGGGTCCATCCTATGAGCCGGGCGGGTCACTCGTGATTGAGCAGGCGCCGGGCCACCATGCGGAAGAAGTCGCCGCGGCTGATCACGCCCACCAGCCGCCGGTCGTCGAGCACGGGGATGACCAGCACGCGATGATGCAGGAAGATCTCGGCCACGTGGACGTCCGAGTAGTCGGCGCTCACGTCCACGTGCTCGGCGTTCATGAAGCGGACGATGGCGTCCGCGCCGCAGCCCGCGCGGAGCTCGATCGGCGCGTCGCTGGCGTGGCGCAGGAAGCCGGTCGTGTGCAGCTGCTCGAGGTAGCCGGGGAAGACGGCGCGCATGAACTCGCGCTCGCCGAAGATCCCCGTGTACCGACCGCGCTCGTCGACCACGGGCAGCGCCGGCAGGTCGCTGTCGAGCAGGCGGCGTCCGGCGTCCGCGACCGTGTCGGACGTGCGCAGCGGCTCGGGCTCGCGCAGCGCGAGGCGGCTGATGGTGTGCGGGCTCATGCGTACCTCACCAGAACGTAGGCGGTGGCCAGGAGCAGGGAGACGGCGGTGGCGGGGAGGCCGTAACGCAGGAAGTAGAGGAAGCCGATCGGATGGCCGGCGCGGGCGGCCATGCCGGAGGCGGCCACGTTGCAGGCGGCGGCGACGATCGTCGCGTTGCCGCCGAAGCAGGCGCCCAGCGCGAGCGCCCACCAGTACGCGGGATCGTTCCCGAGCGAGTCCACGACGGGGATCATCGCCGCCGTGAACGGGATGTTGTCCACCAGGCCCGAGCCGATCGCCGACGTCCACAGAATCCCCAGCAGCTCGGGGACGCGCTCGCCGCCGGTGACGTTCGCGATCCCGTGCGCGACCTCCTCCAGCGCGCCCGTGTGCTCGAGCGCGCCGACCATCACGAACAGGCCGATCAAGAAGAACAGCGTCAGCCACTCGATCGAGGAGATCGAGTCGTGCAGCGACTGGCGGCTGACCAGCAGCATCACCGCGGCGCCGGCCAGCGCGACCGTCGCCGGCTCCAAATGCAGCGGCTTGTGGACGAAGAACACCAGGATCGTGAGCACCAGGATCGGGACGGTGCGGCGCGCCTCCGCCGGATCCTCGATCGACTTCCCGGCGTCGAGCGCGGCCACGCGCTCGCGCGCCGCCGGGAGGATCTGCAGGCGCGAGCGGAACGCCAGGTACAGGCCGGGGATCACGACCAGCAGCACGATCAGCACGATCGGCGCCAGGTTCGTGATGAACGCGCCGAACGACAAGCCGGTGTGGCCGGCGATCAGGATGTTCGGCGGGTCGCCGATCAGCGTCGCCGTACCGCCGATGTTCGACGCGATGATCTCGATGATCACCAGCGGCCGTGGATCGATGTCGAGCGCGTCGGCGAGCAGGAACGTGATCGGGACGACCAGGAGGATCGTCGTCACGTTGTCCAGGAACGCGGACAGCACCGCGGTGATGACCGCCAGCGCGACGACGAGCGGCAGTGGCCGCCCGCCTGAGATCTGGCCCGCGCGGATCGCCAGCCATGTGTAGACGCCGGTGGTCTCGGTGACGCGGACCATCAGCATCATGCCGACGAGCAGGCCGATCGTGTTGAAGTCGACCGCGCCGATCGCTTCTTCCTGGTCGATCGTGCCGGCCAGCACGACGAGGGTGGCGCCCAGCAGGGCGACCTTGGTGCGGTCGACGCGCTCGGACGCGATCAGCGCGAGCGCGACGACGAAGACGGTGATGGCGAACGCCACGGGTGTACCTCAGGGGTCGGCAACGGGACCGCCGACCAGGCTTCCCGGCACACCGCGGTGAAGCGTAGCCGATCGGCCGGCTCAGCCGCCGCTGACGGTCACGGTGACGGAGATCGAAGTGGCCGGGGCGGACGGGGTCGCGCCGGACGCCACGGCCGCCTCGTAGGCGGCGACCGCCTCGGCGTAGGTGAGGTCGTGGAAGACGAAGCCGCCGATGCTGATCACGGACGTGAAGGTGGGGGTGGCCGCCGGAGCGGGGGCGGGGGTCGCGGCGGGCGCGGCGGCGGCCGTCGGGACGGCCTGCACGCGCTGCTTCTTGACCGTGCGCACGACCTTGGCGCGCTTGGCCTTCTTGTGGCTGCGGTGCTTGGAGGCGGCGTCGGCAGGGCCGGCGGCGGCGAGGGGGATGAGGGCGACGGCGAGGGCCAGGGCGGCGATGCCGCCGCGCTTGGGAAGCGGGGAGGTCACACTCCTGGTCATCGGCAGCCCGCGGCGGGTCCGCAACCCCGCGGCGGCGCGGCGTCAGGTCTGCGACACGGTGGCGACCGGCCGCGCGATCGTGCGCCGCCGAGTGACCGCGAGGAGTCGCGGACCGGCGGATGGCGCCGGAACGTGACCACTCGCGTCGACGGTGTCAGCGCGCGAACATCCGGCGGCCGGCCGGACGACGGCCCGGCGCGGAAACGCGCGCGGGTGCCGTCGCGGCGGGCATATGATCGGCGCGCCCATGGCCGAGAGACGCAGGCTCGACGAGCAGGAGCGTTCCAAGCGCCGCGAGCCCGAGCCGGAGCCCGTCCGGGACGACGTCCCGGGCCTCGCCGGCGAGATCGCGCGGCTGCAGCGGACGGCCGGCAACGCGGCGGTGGCGCGCGCGCTCGGCTCGCGCTCACCGGCCGCGATCGCCGCCGAGCACGGCATCCGCGAGGATGCGCCGCCGCGCGTCGGCAACCCGGGCCCCGACGTGCGCACGTACCGCCTGGAGGCCCAGATTCGCTGCGACCCGCACGCGGGGGCGGCGGCGTCGCCCGACGCGACGCGCGCGGTCGCCCCGGCCGGCACGCTCAGCGACGCGCAGCCCGGCGCCGAGTCGCACGTGGAGCTGGGCGAGCTCGAGCCGTTCGTCACCAGGCCGCCGATGCCGGCCGGCGCGACGCCGGAGACCGCGGGGCCGGGCGCCGAGACCGCCGAGCAGGAGGGCGCCGAGGGCGAGGCGCCCGAGAGCGAGACCGCCGCCGGCCCACAGGGCGCCCAGGCCGCCGGCACGGTCGAGGAAGTGCACCTCCCGGACATCGTCATCCCCGCGCTGGCCGAGCTCGACATCACGGACTCGGTCTCCTCCTGGCTGAGCTACGCGGGCACGATCACCCGCGGCGGCATCGCCCCGTCCGGCAGCGAGTTCGGCGTCACCGGCTTCGGCGACGTGCGCGTCACCGGCATCAGCGTCCGCCGCATCGGCTTCCTCGGCGTGTTCGTCGTCACCGCGACGATCGAGCACCGGATCAAGTGGGAGACGCGCCGCGGCACCGGGCCCGGCGGCGAGGTCAGCGTCGACTCGTTCATGGACGCCGACCTGACCGCGGCCAACTACGCCGCGGCCGCCAACGACCTCACGCCCAACATGAGCGACCTCAACGGCCGGCCGCCGCGCACCGCGTTCTGGGCCCAGGACCTGACCGAGCGCCACGAGCAGTTCCACGCCGACGACGCGAAGTCCAACGGCCCGGCGGCGGTCCGCGCCGCGTCCGCGTGGCTGTCCGCGCAGACCGCGACCGACGTGCCGGGCGTGCACGCGCTGCTCGCGAGCGTGCCCGGCCGCGTCGTGACGTCGCTCGTCGCCGCGATGGCGTTCCCCGCGGTCGAGGAGCGCGCGTACGGCGACGGCGCGGGCGCCTACGGCCGCCGCGCCTCCGCGATCCGCACCGCCGGCTCGATCGGCCTCTACCCGTAGCCGCCGTGCCCGACGAGCCGCTCGAGTTCCGCTTCGAGATGCCCGAGCTGCGCGTGCCGCAGCCGCCGCGCGACGTGCCGTACGCGGAGCTCGAGGACCACCAGGCGCGCGCGCTGCTGGAAGCGAACGGGATCGGGACCGACCATGCGGCGCTGGTCGCCGCGCTCGAGCACCCGGTCGAGGTGATCCGCGCGGCCGCCGCCCGGACGCTCGGCGCGACCGGGGACGCCGGCGCGCTCGACGCGCTGCGCGCGCTCGCCGGGCGCAACGACGACACCGCGAGCGCGGAAGCGGCGTTCGCGCTCGCCCGGCTCGGCGAGCGCGACGAGGGCGAGCGGGCGCTGCGCGCGCTGCTCGACCTGCCGGTCGACGCCTACGTCGCCCCGCTGCTGGCCGCCGGCTCGCTCGCCCGGCTGGGCGACGCCGCGGGCGTCGCGGCGATCGAGCGCGGCCTGGGCTCGCGCAACGAGCTCGTCCGCCGCACCGCGGCCAAGCAGCTGTTCCACTTCGTCGGCGTCCCCGGCGCGGACGCGTGGGCGCTGTTCGAGCGCGCGCTGGCCGACGACGACCGCGGAGTCGTCGCGCAGGCGCGCGCGGAGCTGCGCGAGCTCGACGCGCCCGAGGCGCGCGCGCTCGAAGCCCGCTAGGCCACGCGGCCCGCGGCCGCCCAGGCGGCGGCGCGCGAGCGCGGCCGGCCGATCATCGCCGCCGTCCCGTCGTCCAGGATCGGCCGTTGCAGCAGCGCCGGGTGCGCGAGCAGGATCGCGACGACTTCCTCGACGCTCAGGCCGTCGGCGTTCAGGCCGAGGTCCGCGTACGTCTTGTCGCGGCGGATCAGCGCGTCCGGCGGGTCGCCCTGCAGGCGCTCGGCGAGCGACCGCAGCTCGGCCTCGTCGAGCCGCTCCGCCTTGAGCAGGTACTTGCGGACGGTCACGGTGTGGCCCGCCGCTTGCAGCGCGTCCAGCGCGTGCACGGACGTCGAGCAGTGCGGGTTGTGCAGGAGCGTCAAGGTGGGCACGGCGGCCATCCTACGACGGGTCAGCTCCCTCGCCGCGCTGCCGCTCGTGCGGAAGCTCGGCGCCTAGCTCACGACCACGATGTCGAGCCGGCGCGGGCCGTGAACCCCTTCGACGCGGTCGAGCTCGATGTCGGAGGTCGCGCTCGGGCCGGAGACGAACGTGAGCGGGCGGCCGTCACGGGCGAGCCGGGCGATCGCGTCGGGGACGGCGGGGACGATCGCGGCCGCGTCGACGATGCAGACGTGGTGGTCGGGGACGAGCGTGAGCGCGCGGCGGCCGGAGCGGGGGCCGCCGTCGAGGATGATCGTGCCGGTCTCGGCGATCGCCAGCGCGCTGCCGGTGACGACGGCGTCGAGGCGGTCGAGCTGCTCGACGCTCAGCTGCTCGTCCTCGACGACCTCCCGGCCGAGCGGTGGGAAGCCGGCGGGGACGCCGACGCGGGCGGCGTCCCCGAGCGCGGCGGCGATCGTCGTCGTGAGGCCGGCGGGCGTGGTGCGGTGGACGGTGGCGCGGTACTCGGCGGCGCGTTCGCAGAAGCGGTCGATGGCGCCGGTGGTGGGCTGGGTGCCGGCGCGGTGGTAGGCGCGGGGGATGGCGGGCACTGCGGGCGCGGGGCGGAGCGCGGCGCGGATGCGGGTGAGGATCTCGGTTTTGGGGTCGGTCACGGTGCGGGCTCGGAGTCGCGCGCGGGCGCGGCGGGCTGCGGCGTCGCGGCGGCGTTGGGCGGCGGGGCGGCGTCGGGCGGCGGCGCCGCGGCGGGTGTTTCGCGGGTTTTCCACCAGTCGCGGAACGTTTTGCGGGGTGGTTGGGGGAGGTCGCGCATTGCGGTCCAGCCGGGCAGTGCGGCTTTGGCGAGTGGGCCGCGGCCGAGTTGCGCGAGGCGTTGGGCGGTTTCGTAGCGGCGGCGGGTCGCGAACGCCGTGGCCAGGCCCTTCATCGCCAGCGCCTCCGGCGCGAGCCGCGACTTCTCCTCGCGCACGACGCGCTCGCGGAGGTGCACGAGGATCGAGGGGATGTCGATCTTGACTGGGCAGACCTGGTAGCAGGCGCCGCAGAGCGTGGAGGCCCAGGGCAGTGAGGGGGCGGCGTGTAGTCCGTGTAGTTGGGGGGTGAGGATGGCGCCGATCGGGCCGGGGTAGACGGATTCGTAGGCTTGGCCGCCGACGCGTTCGTAGACGGGGCAGACGTTCAGGCAGGCGGAGCAGCGGATGCAGTGCAGCGCGGGTCGGCCGATCGGGTCGGCGAGGACGTCGGTGCGGCCGGCGTCGAGCAGGACGAGGTGGAACTCGCGTGGTCCGTCGCCGGGGGTCACGCCGGTCCAGAGTGAGGTGTAGGGGTTCATGCGCTCGGCGGTGGAGGAGCGTGGGAGCAGTTGCAGGAAGACGTCGAGGTCTTCCCAGGCGGGGAGGACTTTCTCGATGCCCATGACGGTGATCAGTACGCGCGGGAGCGTGAGGCACATGCGGCCGTTGCCTTCGGATTCGACGACGCCGATCGTGCCGGTCTCGGCGATCGCGAAGTTCGCGCCGGAGACGGCGACGGGTACTGAGAGGAACTTCGCGCGCAGGTGCAGGCGGGCGGCTTCGGCGATCGCGCTGGCCTCATCACCCAGCGACTGCCCTTGGGCGATGGTGCGTTCGAACAGCGCGCGGATCTCGGCTCGGTTGCGGTGGATGGCGGGCACCAGGATGTGCGATTGCCGGTCGCCGGCGAGCTGCACGATCAGTTCCGCGAGGTCGGTCTCGATCGCGTGCACGCCAACGTCGGCGAGCGCCTCGTTGAGGCCGATCTCGTCGGTCGCGAGCGACTTGACCTTGATCACCTCGTCGGTGCCCTGCTCGCGCGCGATCGCGGCGACGATCCGGTTGGCTTCGGCGCCGTCGCGCGCCCAGTGCACCACGCCGCCCGCGGCCGCCACGGCGGCCTGCAAGCGCTCGAGCTGCTCCGGCAGCGTGGCCAGCGCGTGCGCCTTGATCGCTTCGCCGGCGTCGCGCAGCGCCTCCCAGTCCGGGACCTCGGCCACGGCGCGCTCGCGCTTGGCCCGGATCAGCGCGGTCGCCTGACCGAGGTTGCGGCGCAGCTGCGCGTCGGCCAGCGTCTCGCGGGCGGCGGTCTGAAAGCTCATTCGGTGGCCGCCAGGATCTCGGCCAGGTGCATGACCCGCACGCCGGTGCGCCCGCGCGAGAGCGCGCCGCCGATATGCATCAGACACGACGTGTCCGCCGCCGTGCAGACCTCCGCGCGCGTGTCGAGCACGTGCCGGACCTTGTCGCTGAGCATCGCCATCGACGTGTCCGCGTTCTTGATCGCGAACGTGCCGCCGAACCCGCAGCACTCACGCGCGCCCTCCAGCTGCACCAGCTCGATCCCGCGCACCGCCCGCAACAGCCGCGCCGGCCGATCCCCGATCCCCAACAGCCGCAGCGAGTGACACGTCGGATGCAGCGTCACCCGGTGCGCAAACGACGCGCCGACATCCTCCACACCCAACCGGTCGACCAAGAACTCGGTCAGCTCGTACACGTGCGGCGCGTCCGGGATCCGCTCACGCACATGCGCCACACACGACGCCGACGGCGACACCACCGCGTCATAACCCGCGAACACACGCCCGAAGCGCCCCAGCAACCCCGCCGCCTCATGCCCATACCCCGCGTTGCAATGCAACTGCCCACAACACGTCTGCTCGAGCGGAAACTCGACCGTGCACCCCAACCGCTCCAACACCGTCACCACCGCCCGCCCCACACCCGGGAACAACGTGTCGTTGAAACAAGTGACAAACAACGCGACGCGCACCCCGCACAGTCTGCCGCGATTCGAGTGGTCACGTTTCCCCGCATCGGGCACAGAAGTGACCACTCGATGCGGAGCGGGCGAGGGGCCCTACGGCAATCGCGCGATCGGCGCGGCCGAGCTCACGGTGCGTCCGTGACCCGCGCGACCGCCTGCGGGACGGTCAGCTCCCCCGCCAGCACGGCGCGCTCGGCGGCGGCGAGCGCGCCGGCGGCGCGCGCGTGGAACGCGTTCAGCACCGCCTCGTCGACCGCCGTGCGCAGCCACGCGAGCCGCTGCTCGACGCGGCGCGCCGCCCGCTGGCCGGTGGCCGAGCCGTGCGCGCGGTGGCGCTCGACCGCGTCCCAGAGCTCGTCGATCCCGGTGCCCTCGGCGGCGCTCGCGGTCAGCACCGGCGTCGTCCAGCCGGGCGTGGCGGGCTGGAGCAGCCGCAGCGCGTGGCGGTAGTCGGTCGCGGCGCGGCGGGCCTCGCCGGCGCGCGGGCCGTCCGCCTTGTTCACCACGACCAGATCGGCCAGCTCGACGATCCCGCGCTTGATGCCCTGCAGCTCGTCACCCGCGCCCGGGACGAGCAGCAGGCACAGGCAGTCGACCAGCTCGGCCAGCAGCGTCTCGGACTGCCCGACCCCGACGCTCTCCACGATCACCACGTCGAAGCCCGCGGCCTCGCACAGCTCGATCGCCTCGCGCGTCCGGCGCGCGACGCCGCCGAGCACGCCGGAGGACGGGGACGGCCGGATGTAGGCGTCGTCGGAGAGCGCGAGCCGCTGCATCCGCGTCCGGTCGCCCAGGATGCTGCCGCCGCTGCGCGTGCTCGACGGGTCGACGACCAGCACCGCGACGCGGTGGCCGCGCTCGATCAGCCGCAGGCCGAGCGTCTCGATCAGCGTCGACTTGCCCGCGCCCGGCACGCCGGTCAGGCCGACGCGCTGCGCGCCCCCGGTGTCGAGCGAGAGCAGCAGCGCCTGCGCGCGCTCGCGGTCGTCGGCGCGCAGGCTCTCGGCGAGCGTGATCGCCCGCGCGAGCGCCGCGCGGTCGCCGGCGCGGATCCCGGCGGCGAGCTCGCTGGGATCCGGCCGCCTCAGAGCCGCTCCAGCAGCAGCTCGAGCAGCGACGCGGCGGCGTCGCCGATCACGGTTCCCGGCGGATAGATCGCGTCCGCGCCGCCGGCGCTGAGGGCCTCGAAGTCCTGCGGCGGGATCACGCCGCCCGCGACCACCAGGACGTCCTCGCGGCCGAGCGCGTCGAGCGCCTGGCGCAGTTGCGGGACGAGCGTCAGGTGCCCGGCGGCGAGCGAGCTCGCGCCGACGACGTGTACGTCGGCCTCCACCGCCTGGCGCGCGACCTCCTCCGGCGTCTGAAACAGCGGGCCGATGTCGACGTCGAAGCCGAGGTCGGCGAACGCGCTCGCGATCACCTTCTGGCCGCGGTCGTGGCCGTCCTGGCCCATCTTGGCCACGAGGATGCGCGGGCGCCGGCCCTCCGCACGTTCGAACGCCTCGATCAGCTCGCGCGTGCGCGGGTACGCCTGGTCTCCGACTTCGCTGCGGTACACGCCGGCGATCGATCGTATCTGCGCCGCATGGCGGCCGAACACGCGCTCGAGCGCGTCGGAGATCTCGCCGACGGACGCGTGCGCGCGGGCGGCGTCGATCGCCAGCTCGAGCAGGTTCGCGTCGCCGCGCGCGCCCTCGGTCAGGCGGGCGAGGGCCCGCTGCGCGCGGGCCTCGTCGCGCTCGCGCCGGAGCTGCTCGAGCTTCGCGATCTGCCGCGCGCGCACGTCGGCGTTGTCGATCTTGAGGACGTCCACGCCCTCGTCGTCGGTGACCCGGAAGCGGTTGACGCCGACCACGACCTGCTTGCCCGAGTCGATCCGGGCCTGCGTGCGCGCGGCCGACTCCTCGATGCGGAGCTTCGGGATGCCCTCCTCGATCGCCGCGGTCATGCCGCCGAGCTGCTCGACCTCCTCGATGTGGGCGAGCGCGCGGCGCGCCAGCTGGTCGGTCAGGTGCTCGACGTAGTAGGAGCCGGCCCACGGGTCGATCACGCGCGTCGTCCCGGTTTCCTGCTGCAGGAAGAGCTGCGTGTTGCGGGCGATCCGGGCGCTGAAGTCGGTCGGCAGCGCGAGCGCCTCGTCGAGCGCGTTCGTGTGCAGCGACTGGGTGTGGCCCTGGGTCGCCGCCATCGCTTCCACGCACGTGCGCACGACGTTGTTGAACACGTCCTGGGCGGCGAGCGACCAGCCCGAGGTCTGGCAGTGCGCGCGCAGGGAGAGCGAGCGGGGGTCCTGGGGATCGAACCGGCGCATCAGGCGCGCCCACAGCAGCCGCGCGGCGCGCAGCTTCGCGACCTCCATGAAGACGTTCATGCCGATCGCCCAGAAGAAGCTCAGGCGCGGGGCGAAGCGGTCGACCGGAAGGCCGGCGGCGACCCCGGCGCGCACGTACTCGATCCCGTCCGCGAGCGTGTAGCCGAGCTCGAGGTCCGCGCTCGCGCCCGCCTCCTGCATGTGGTAGCCGGAGATGCTGATGCTGTTGAAGCGCGGCAGCTCGCGGGAGGTGTAGGCGAAGACGTCGCTGATGATCCGCATCGACGGCCCGGGCGGGTAGATGTACGTGTTGCGGACCATGAACTCCTTGAGGACGTCGTTCTGGATCGTCCCGGAGAGCTGCTTGTGCTCGACGCCCTGCTCCTCGCCGGCGACGATGAACAGCGCGAGGATCGGGAGCACCGCGCCGTTCATGGTCATCGACACGCTCATGCGGTCGAGCGGGATGCCGGCGAACAGCGTGCGCATGTCGAGGATCGAGTCGATCGCGACGCCCGCCATGCCGACGTCGCCCGCCACGCGCGGGTTGTCGGAGTCGTAGCCGCGGTGGGTGGGGAGGTCGAACGCGATCGACAGGCCCTTCTGGCCCGCGGCGAGGTTGCGGCGGTAGAACGCGTTGGACGCCTCGGCGGTGGAGAAGCCCGCGTACTGGCGGATCGTCCACGGCTGCTGGACGTACATCGTCGGGTACGGCCCGCGCAGGTAGGGCGGGAAGCCGGGGAGGGTGTCGAGGCCGTCGAGGTCCTCGTGGTCGTAGCCGGCCGCGACGTCGATGCCCTCCGGCGTCGCCCACGTCGCGGGTGCGGCGTGCTTCGCGGTCCGGCCCGCGCCCAGGTCGAGGTCGGCGAAGCTGGCGGGGACCTTCATGCCGCGAGCGCCGCTTCGAGGATCGTCGTCATGGGCTGTCCGTCGTCGATGCCCTCGTCGGCGTCCGCGGCGCTCGCCTGCTCGGGGGTGGCGTGGGCGAGATAGACGCGGCGGGCGCCGGCGGCGCGCAGGGCGCCGGCGAGCGGGCGCAGGGTCGCGGGGTCCTCGTCGGGGGCGGCGCAGAGGACGGCGAGGCGGTGGCCATCGAGCGCGGCGCTCGCCTGCTCGGGCGTCTCGAGCGGGTCGCTCGCGTGAGCGCGGATGCCGCCGCTCTCGAAGAAGCTGCGGGCCCACGTCGCGGCGGCGGTGTGGCGGGCGATCGGGCCGACGCACGCGAGCAGGACGCTCGCGTCCCCGGCCCGGGCGCGCAGGAGTTCGAACGGGCGGCTGTCGCGCACGGGGACGAGGGGCGCGGCGGCGATCGCGCGGTCGCCGCGCGGGCCGGCGTCCTCGCCGGCGGCGGTTGCGCCGTCGCGCGGGGCGTCGTCCTCGCCGGCCGCCGCCGCTGCCGGCCCCTGCGGTTCCGGCGTCGGTGGAAGGCCGTCGTCGCCCAGCAGCGGGAACGCGGTGACGCCGGTCAGGAGCTGCTCGCGGCGGTCGATCCGCTCGGCGCGGTCGGCGGCCGCGGCCGCGATCTCCGCGGCGATCGCGCCTGAGCGCAGCGCGGCGAGCAGCCCGCCGGCGCGTTCGATCGCCTGCAGCTTCGTCCACGCCGCGTGCGCGAGGTCGTCGGTCAGCCGCTCGACGTACCAGGCGCCGCCGCCGGGATCGGCGACGCGCGCGAGGTGCGCCTCCTCGAGCAGGATCAGCTGCGTGTTGCGCGCGATCCGGCGGCCGAGCCGCGAGTCCGCCCCGCGGGGCGCGTCGAACGGGATCACGGTGATGCCGTCGGCGCCGCCGACCGCCGCCGCGAACGCCGCCGTGGTCGCGCGCAGCAGGTTCACCCACGGGTCGACGGCGGCGAGCATGCGCGCGTTGGTGCGCGCGTACAGCGGCGACCGGCCGTCCTCGACGCCGCACGCGTCGAGCACCCGCGCCCACATGCGCCGCGCGGCGCGCAGCTTCGCGATGCCGAGGAACTGGTCGGCGTCGACGGACAGCGTCAGCTCGATTCGCGCCGCCGCGCGCTCGGGCGGGAGCCCGGCGGCTTCGCACGCCCGCAGGTACGCGGTCGCGGTCGCGATCAACAGCGCGAGCTCGTGCGCCGCGGTCGCGCCCGCCTCGGCGTACGGCCGCGTGTCCGCCGCCAGCGCGGTGGCGCTCGGTGCGAGCACCGCGTCGACCCGGGCCGCGAACGCGCCCGCGGCAGCGTCCGGCGAGACGCCCGCCCCGAGCGGGTCGACGCCGAGCGCCGCGGCGACCGCGCGCGGGTCGTGCCCGCGCCGGCGCCACAGCGCCAGGAACGTCTCCGCCGCCGCGATCCCGTGCGCTCCCGCGTCCAGTCGCACCGGCGCGAGGTCGAGCAGCACGCCCGCCAGCCCCGCGTCGAGCGCGTCCAGGGTCGTCCCCGGCGGCACGCGCAGGGCGATCGCGGTCACGCCGCCTTCGAGGTCCTCCAGGAGCTCGCCGCCCAGCGCGTGCTCCTGCCGGATGTCCCACGCCCGCGCGCCCCGCAGCCCGGGGACGAGGCGCGGCAGCGCGTCCGCGCGCGTGTAGAGCCAGGGCACCGACAGCCCATCGGCGAGCGGCGTGCGCGGCACCGCCTCGACGCCCGCACGGGCGCACCACTCGTCGAGGCCGACCGCGGGAAAGGGTTCGTCGCTGCGAAGGATGCGAAGATCATGGCACTCACCAATGCGCAGAGCTGTGAACCACAAGCCGCCAGATTGCGAAGGTTGCGAAGCATGAGCAAGCTGCTCGTCGGCGCCCGCCTGCGCCATCTGCGGGAGGATCGGGGCCTCAGCCAGGCCGAGCTCGCGCGCGTCCTGGAGATCTCGCCCAGCTACCTCAACCAGATCGAACGCGACCGGCGCCCGCTGACCGTGCCGGTGCTGCTCCGGCTGACCGAGACGTTCGGCGTCGACCCGGACTTCTTCTCCGCCCACGACACCGCCCGCCTGATCGCGGAGCTGCGCGAGGCGCTGCTGGACGACACGCTCGGCGTCGCCGTCTCCCGCACCGAGATCAGCGAGCTGGCCACCAGCCTGCCGACCGTCGCCCGGGCGCTGATCGCGCTGCGGCGCCGCCACCGCGACGTCGTCGAGCGCACGACCGCCTTGATCGGCGCCGAGGACGGCCGCGAGCTCGGCGCCCTCCCGCACGAGCAGGTGCGCGACTTCTTCTACGACCGCCAGAACCACATCGCGCCGCTCGACGACGCGGCCGAGACGCTCGCCAGTGACCTCGACCTCGCCCCGGGCGACGCCCGCCTCAAGCTCGCCCGGGCGCTGCACGAGCGCCACGGCGTGCGCGTCGGCACCCAGCCCGTCGCCGCCGCCCCCGGCGAGCTGCGCCGCTACGACCCCCGGACCCGCGTGCTGCGCCTCTCCGACCAGCTGCGCGCCGGCCAGCAGGCGTTCCAGCTCGCGACCCAGCTGGCGTTCCTCGAGCACGACGACCTGCTCGACGACATCGTCGCCACCGCCGGCTTCGAGGACGACGACACGCGCAAGCTCGCCCGCATCGGCCTCGCGCACTACTACGCCGGCGCGACGCTCATGCCGTACGCGCGGTTCCACGCCGCGGCCGAGGAGCTCCGCTACGACATCGAGCGCCTGGCGGACCGCTTCGGCGTCGGCTTCGAGGCCGTCTGCCACCGCCTCAGCACGCTCCAGCGCCCGCGGCTGCGCGGCGTCCCGTTCTCGTTCGTGCGCGTCGATCGCGCCGGGAACATGTCCAAGCGCCAGTCCGCGACCGGCTTCCACTTCTCCCGCAGCGGCGGCACCTGCCCGCTCTGGAACGTCTACGAGGCGTTCACCACGCCCGGCCGCGTGCTGGTCCAGATCGCGCAGATGCCGGACGGGCGCGACTATTTGTGGATCGCCCGCACGGTCGCGCGCAAGCGGACCGGCTACGGGATGCCGGCCAAGACGTTCGCGCTCGGGCTCGGCTGCGAGCTGCGCCACGCGCACCGGCTCGTCTACGCGCGCGGGCTGGACCTCTCCGACCGCGCGCTGGCGACCCCGATCGGCACGGGCTGCAAGACCTGCGAGCGCGTCCGCTGCCCGCAGCGCGCGTTCCCGCCCGTCGACCGCCGCCTGGACGTCGACGAGAACCGCAGCACGTTCGCGCCCTACGCGGTGCAGCGCCGCCCGGACGGCTAGCGGGAGGGGGGTGCCGCACGTGACTTGCGCGAGCCGGCAGTGGAGGGCTGCACCCCCTCCGGGCCCCGTGCAACGTCCCAGACGGCGGTGGCGAGCTCCGCCTCGCGCGCGACCGACATCCGCCCGCTCCCGCAGCTCGGCGTGATCAGCGACCGCGACCCGTCCGCGTCGACGACCGCGAGCGCCTCGGCGAGCCGCTCGCGCGCGTGCAGCCCGTGCTCCGGCCGGTGCGGCTGCACGACGCCCCACGCGATCCGCCCGCCGGACGCCAGCAGCGAGCGGACGGCGCTCGCGTCGACCGGGTTGACCGCGAGGTCGAAGGACAGGACGTCCGGCCGCGCGCGCAGCACGGTGTCCCACGGCACCGGCCCGCACAGGTGCAGTCCCCAGCTCGGCGCGCACGTGCGCAGCGGGTCCCACACGCGCTCGACGTCGTCGACGCCGAGCACGTGCAGCGCGGGCTCGTCCACGATCAGCAGCACCGACAGCTCCAGCGCCGTCAGCGCCCGCACCTGGGCGCCGAGGTTCGCCGCCAGCCACGCGGACAGCTCCGACGCGAGGCCGAACGCCTCGCGCCGGGACAGCGAGCCCGTCCGCCGCTCCAGGGCGCACGCGAGCGTGACGGGCCCCGTGGCCTGCAGCTTGACCACCCCGTGGGCGGGCGGGGCGAGCCGCATCCGGGCCAGGAACGCGTCCCACGCCCGCGGCCGCTCGCGGTCGCGGGCGGGCGACCACCCGCAGCGGCCCGGGTCGGCCCCGAGCCACTCGGTGATCATGTCGCCCTCCAGCCGCGGGAGCTGCGGGCAGAACGGGACGTCGTACGCCGCCGCCACGTGGGCGACGGCGGCGTCGGCGTCCCGGTACGGCAGGCTGCCGACGCCGGTCGTCGCCCAGGGCGGCAACCGGTCGAGGCCGTTCATGCGCGCACGGCCGCCCGCCGTCGCTGGGCGGCGGCGACGAGGTTCCGCAGCGCCGGGCGCACCTCGCTCCAGCCGCGCGTCTTGAGCCCGCAGTCCGGGTTCACCCACAGGCGCTCGCGCCCGATCCGCTGCTCGGCCAGCTCCAGCAGCCGCTCCAGCTCGTCGACGTCCGGGACGCGCGGCGAGTGGATGTCGTAGACGCCCGGCCCGATCTCGTTCGGGTAGTCGAGCTCGCCCGCGAACGCGTCGAGCACCTCCATGTCCGACCGCGAGGCCTCGATCGACAGCACGTCCGCGTCCAGCCGCACGATGTGCTCCATCATCTCGTTGAACGCCGAATAGCACATGTGCGTGTGGATCTGCGTGTCCGGCCGCGCCGGTGCGACCGCGAGCCGGAAGCAGTCGACCGCCCAGCGCACGTAGCCGTCCTGCTCGGCCCGCCGCAGCGGGAGCCCCTCGCGCAGCGCGGCCTCGTCGACCTGGATCGCGAAGCAGCCCGCGGCCTCGAGGTCGCGCACCTCGTCGGCGATCGCCAGCGCGATCTGCGTGCACGTCTCCTGCCGCGGCTGGTCGTCGCGCACGAACGACCACTGCAGGATCGTCACCGGCCCGGTCAGCATGCCCTTGACCGGCCTGTCGGTGAGCGACTGCGCGTGCTGCCACCAGCGGACCGTCATCGGCTTGGGCCGCGACACGTCGCCGTAGAGGATCGGCGGCTTCACGCAGCGCGACCCGTAGGACTGCACCCAGCCGTGCTCGGTGAACGCGAAGCCCTGCAGCTGCTCGCCGAAGTACTCGACCATGTCGTTGCGCTCCGGCTCGCCGTGCACGAGCACGTCGAGGCCGACGTGCTCCTGGTGCGCGACGACCTCGGCGATCTGGGCTTTCATGAACCGGTCGTAGTCGACCGGGTCCAGCCGCCCGGCCTTCAGGTCGCGGCGCGCGGCGCGGATCTCGCCGGTCTGCGGGAACGAGCCGATCGTGGTCGTCGGCAGCTCGGGCAGCGGGACGCGAGCGCGCTGGCGCTCACGGCGCTCCGGGTACGGCAGATCGCGCCGGTAGTCGTCGGGCTCGAGCGCGCCGACGCGCACGCGCACGGCGGGATCGTTGGTCAGCGCGGACGTCCGCCGCGCGCTGATCGCGCTGCGGTTGTCGGCCAGCAGCGCGTCGCGGTCACCGTCCACGGCGGCCTTCAGGACGCCCAGCTCGCCGAGCTTCTCGGCCGCGAACGCGAGCCACTCGATCCCGCGCTCGCGCGCCGCCTCGTACGGGACGTGCAGCAGCGAGCAGGACGGCGCGATCGTCACGCGGTCGGCGCCGAGCGCGGCGACCGCGGCGTCGATCCGGTCGAGCGCGCGGTCGAGGTCCGTCGTCCAGACGTTGCGGCCGTCGATCACGCCGAGCGACAGCCGGCCCTGGACGGCGTCCAGCGCCGGCGCGAGCTGCTCCGGCGCGCGCACGAGGTCGAGGTGCAGCTCGGCCGCGGGCAGCGCCAGCACGCGCGGGTCGGCCGGAGCGAAGTACGTGGCCAGGCAGAGCTCGACCGGCGCGTCGGCGAGCGCGGCGAACGCGTCCGCGTAGGCGTCCGGCACGCCGTCCAGCGCCAGGCACGGCTCGTCCAGCTGCACTTCGCGCGCCCCGGCCGCGGCGAGCTCGTGCAGCAGCTGCACGTAGAGCGGCACCAGCGCCTCCAGCGGCGGCTTGTCGCCCTTGGCGAGCTGCAGGAACGTGTACGGGCCGAGGACCACGGGGCGCGTGGGGATGCCCAGCGCGGCGGACTCGCGCAGCGGCTCGAGCCAGTGCGCGGCGTCGAGCGCGAACCGCTGCTCGCGCGTCAGCTCCGGCACGAGGTAGTGGTAGTTCGTGTCGAACCACTTCGTCATCTCGAGCGGGCGGCGCGTGTCCGTGCCGCGGGCGTGCGCGAAGTAGTCGGCGCGGTCGAGCACGCCGAGCGCGCACGCCGTGTCGAGCACGTGGTCGTAGAGGCTGAAGTCGCCGCACGGGATCACGTCGACCCCGGCCGCGCGGGCGCGCTCCCAACCGGCCCGGCGCAGCTCGCGCGCGGTGCGGTCCAACTCGTCGGCGCCGATGCGGCCCGCCCAGAAGGACTCGAGCGCGAACTTCAGCTCGCGGTTCGGCCCGACGCGGGGAAGGCCCAAGACGGCAGTACGTGCCATGTATGTCTCCTGCTCGTTCCGTGCGGCCCTGTCGCGAGGCCGCGTTTTCCGGGGAGGAGTCGACAGGTCTTCGGGCTCGGACGCGATCGAACGGCCGCCTTCCCAGGTTGCCCCAGTGGCGATGGCCGCGTCGCGCGTCCCTACCGCTGCGCGCCAGCTCCGGATTTCGAACCGGATTCCCTGACCCGTGCGAGGGGTGCGATCGACTCCACGCCGAACGATACTGCGTCAACGCGTTGTGTCTTGCGCGTGCGGCACGGCAGCACCAGGGCGAGTATGTAGCCAACGCTGACTGTCCGGTCCAATCCGTACCTTTCAGCGGCTGCGATGGAGCACTACGCGAAATGGATCGAACGCTCGGGCTTTCTGAGGCGGGGCCGGCGGAAGAAGAAGGAAGGGCATGTCTGAGCCGCGTGCGCGCATCTACGAGCTGGCTCTCCGGTCACTGGACGAGCAGGATCGGCAGGTAGGTGATCTGCGCGGCCGGCTCGCGCCCGTGCTGGCCGCCGGCGGCGTCGGGCTGACACTGCTGGCGCGGCCGGTGTTCGCGGGTGAGCACCCCTCCGGTGTGCTGGAGATCGCGGCCACGAGCATCGGGCTGCTCGGTGCACTCGTGCTCGTGCTGGCCGGCGCGTACGTCCTGCACCCGCGTGAGCTGGCGTTCAGCCTGAACGCTCGCGCGACGCTCGATGCGATCCGCGGTCGAGATCCAGAGCTTCTCGAGGACGACGACCTGTACTGCGAAACGATGATCGCGACGTTCACGAGGCGGCGTGACGGCAACCAGCCGATCGTCGATCGTCTGCACACGAGCTTCAGCATCGCGTTGCTGGGATTGCTCGCTGAACTTGGTGGACTGGCGCTGGCGGCGGCGCTAGCCTCGTAGCCGATGGCCAGCACGCAGCCACAGCCGAAGCAGTCGCCGCCGAAGACGACGCCCGAACCGCTGCCGCAGACGATCTTCTACACCGAGAAGCGCGGCGCCACACCGGCCGAGCCGCCGAGCGGTACATCCAGCTGAGAGACCGTGCGATGCTCACGCCGTGCGCGTGGGCGTCTGTGAGGACGACGAGCAGCTGCGGTCGGTGCTCGAGCGCGCGCTGGCCGCGGAGGACTTCGACGTCCGCGTCACGGCCACGGGTCGCGACGCGGTGCGCGTGTTCACGCAGCGGCCGCCGGACGTGCTGGTGCTCGACATCGGGCTTCCCGACGCCGACGGGCGCGACGTCTGCCAGGCGCTGCGCGCGCACGGCGTCGACGCGCCCGTGCTCTTCCTCACCGCCCACGGGCAGCTGACCGACCGGCTGTCGGGCTTTCACGCCGGCGGCGACGACTTCCTGACCAAGCCGTTCGCGGTCGCCGAGCTGGTGGTGCGCCTGCACGCGCTGCTCAAGCGCCGGGCGGTGCCGCCGGCGGTCGCGGACGGCGCCCTGCGCCTGGACCCGAGCCGGCACGGCGTGAGCGCCAACGGCCGCACGCAACCGCTGACGCCGACCGAGTTCCGCCTGCTCGCCGTGCTGGTCGCGCAGCCGGGCGTGGTGGTGCGGCGGCGCGAGCTGACCGCGGCCGCGTGGCCGCACGGCGCGGTCGTCAACGAGAACACGCTCGACGCGTACGTCGGCCGGCTGCGGCGCAAGCTGCGCGCGCTCGAGGTCCACGAGCGGATCGAGACCGTGCGCGGGGTGGGGTACGTGCTGCGGTGAGCCTGCGCACGCGGGTTACGCTGGCGACGGTGCTCACCCTCGCGGCCGGGCTGGCGATCGCCGGCGTCGCGCTCAACCTGCTGCTGGCCAACCGGCTGAGCGCGGACGCGGACACGGTGCTGCGCAACCGCGCCGGCGCGCTGCTGGCGACGCTCGACACGAGCGGGCCGGAGCTGCGCGTGCGCGACGGCGCCGGGGACGCCGCGCTCGACGAGCACGCGTGGGTGTTCGACCGCGACGGCCGCACGGTGGTGGGCCCGCCGTTGGACGGTCTGCAACAGCAGGCGCAGGCGCTCGCCGGCGTGACCCGCGCGACGACGCGCTCGATCGGCGACGACTTCCGGCTCCTGGCGGTGCCCGCGACCGCGGACGGCGCGCGCGTGGGGACGGTGGTCGTCGGGCTCTCGCTGGACCCGTACGAGCGCACCGAGCACCTGGCGGCGGTCGGCACGCTGCTGCTGTGCGCGCTCGTGCTCGCCGGCGGCGCGCTGGCCACGCGCCGCGCGGTCGGGATGGCGCTGCGGCCGGTCGCCGACATGACCGCCCAGGCGGCGGAGTGGAGCGAGCACGACCTCGACCGCCGCTTCGGGCTGGGGCCGCCGCGCGACGAGCTGACCGGGCTCGCCGCGACGCTCGACGGCCTGCTCGGCCGGCTGGCCGCGGCGTTCCGGCACGAGCAGCGGTTCTCCGCCGAGGTCGCGCACGAGCTGCGCACGCCGCTGAGCGCCGTGCGCGCCGAGTCCGAGCTGGCGCTGCAGCCGGGCCGCTCGGCGGAGGAGCTGCGCGCCGCGCACGAGCGCGTGCTCGCGGGGACCGACCGGATGGCGGCGGTCGTCGACACGCTGCTGGCCGCCGCGCGGCGCGAGCACGCCGGGCCGCCGGGCTCGTCGGACGTCGCCGCGCTCGTCCGCGCCCTGGCCGACGAGCCCGACGTCGACGTGCGGGTCCCCGACGGGGTGGTGACCGTCGGCGCCGACCGGGACGTGGTCGCGGCCGCGCTGCGCCCGCTGCTCGAGAACGCACGCCGCCACGCCCGCGCACGCGTCCGCGTGGAGCTGGCCCGCGCCGGGACCGAGGTCGTGGTCAGCGTCAGCAACGACGGCGACGCGATCCCGGTCGAGGACGCCGAGCGGATCTTCGCGCCCGGCGTCAGCGGGACCGGCGGCGCCGGGCTGGGCCTGCCGCTCGCCCGGCGGCTCGCCCGCGCGGCGGGCGGCGACGTGTCCGTCGTCGCTTCGGAAGCGCGCTTCGAGCTGCACCTCCCGGCCGGCTGACCGGCGGCGTTCAGGTTGTCGTCATGTGGCTCCGCACACCCTTGGGGGGAGATGACGTCGCAGCTGACCCACTGGATCGCGAGCGCCGGCGTGGTCGCCGTCTTTCTCGTGATGACCGTCGACGCGGTGCTGCCCGTGGGCGGCGAGGTGGCAATGCTGTTCGGCGGCGCGCTGGCCGCCGGGGCGATCGCCGGGCACTCCGGCCCGTCGCTGGCGGCCGTGATCGTGGCCGGTACGGCCGGCTCCCTCGCCGGCTCGCTCGCGGGCTGGGGGATCGGGCGCGCCGGCGGGCCCGCGCTGGTCGAGCGGCACGGCCGGTGGCTGCACATCGGCCCGGAGCGCTATCGACGCGCCGAAACGTGGTTCGCGCGCTACGGCGCCTCGTTCGTGCTGTTCGGCCGGCTGCTGCCGCTGGTGCGATCGTTCGTGTCGATCCCCGCGGGCGTGCTCGAGTTCCCGTTCGCGCGCTACGTGGCGCTGACCGCGGTCGGGTCGCTGATCTGGTGCGTCGCGTTCGCGGCCGGCGGGCACGCGCTGGGTGCGAACTGGGACTCGCTGCACCACACGTTCCGCTACCTCGACTACGCCGCCGTCGCGGCCGCGCTCGCGATCGCCGGCGCACTGGCCGTCCGGCGGCAGCGGGTCCGCTGATGCACCCGATCGGCTACGGCCAGGCGATCGTGCTCGGGCTGCTGCAGGGTGCCGCCGAGCTCTTCCCGGTGTCGAGCCTGGGGCACAGCGTGATCGTGCCGCGGCTGCTCGGCTGGGACATCCACCAGCAGGACGAGTACTTCCTGACGTTCCTGGTGGCGACGCATCTGGCGACCGCGCTCGTCCTGCTCGGGTTCTTCTGGCGCGACTGGATGCGGATCCTGCGCGGGCTCGGGCGGACCGTCCGCGACCGCCGGCTCGAGCCCGGCGACCGCGACGCCCGCCTCGGCTGGCTGCTGGTCGCGGGCACAATCCCGGCCGGGATCCTCGGGCTGGCGTTCGAGCATCCGCTGCGCAGCCTGTTCGCGTCGCCGGTCGCGGCTTCGATCTTCCTGTTCGGCAACGGCCTGCTCCTGCTCGCCGCGGAGCGCTGGCGCCGCAGCGCGCCCGTGCGCCACGACGAGCGCTTCAGCGACGAGCGCATCGCGACCGAGCTGACGCCCGTGAAGGCGCTCGGCGTCGGTACCGCGCAGGCGCTCGCGCTGCTGCCCGGGTTCTCGCGCTCCGGCGCGGCGATGGCGGGCGGCCTGCGCGCCGGACTGTCGAACGAGGACGCGGCACGCTTCGCGTTCCTGCTGGCGACGCCCGTGATCGGCCTGGCCGCGCTGGACAAGCTGCCGGACCTGCTGGGCGCGCAGGGCAACGGCGTACGCGGCCAGGCGCTGGTCGGCGCGCTGTGCGCGGCGGGTGCCGCGTACCTCTCCGTGCGCTTCCTCGTCCGGTACTTCCAGACCAACCGCCTCACGCCGTTCGCGTACTACTGCCTCGCGGCGGGTGCGGCGTGCACGCTGCTCATCGCCGTCACCTGATCGCGCCGGTTCACTCCCGGAGGGTGAGGCGCCCTCAAGCGCGCGCACGGGATGCTGCCCGCGTGCGATCGTCCACGTGGAGCCAGCGGTGCTGCGCGAGCGGCTGACCGGCGAGAGCCGCACCCCGGACGAGATCCGGGACGCGACCTACCTGTTCACGGGCGACGTCGGCGCCAAGCAGTCGCGCTTCTGGCTGCTGCTCGTCCTGGCGGCGACGATCGCGACCGCGGGGGTCGTCAGCGACTCGACGGCGACCGTGATCGGCGCGATGATCGTCGCGCCGCTCGCGATCCCGATCCAGGGCGCCGCGGTCGCGATCACGTACGGCGAGCTGCGCCCGCTGCTGCTCTCGCTGGCGATCGTGCTCGGCGCGACGGCGCTCGTGATCGGGCTCGCGGCCCTGCTCGCGGTGCTGCTGCCGGAGCTGCACCCGCCGAGCCACAACTCGCAGATCACGGGGCGAGCGTCGCCGACGATCGTCGATCTCGTCGCCGCGGCGACGACCGGCGTCGCGGGCGCCTTCGCGGTCGGCCGGCGTGACGTGGGGGACATCCTGCCCGGCGTCGCGATCGCGATCTCGCTGGTGCCGCCGCTCGCGGTCGTCGGTGTCACCGCGGTCGCCGGGGACTGGGACAGCGCGTGGGGCGCGCTGCTGCTGTTCCTCACGAACGTGCTCGCGATCATCGTCGCCGGGATCGCGGTGTTCACCGCGCTGCGCGTCAGCCGCGGGTACCTGCGCGATCCCGCGTTCCACCGCCGTCCGGTCTACTCCGTGGTGGCGGTCGCGTCGGTGCTGATCGCCGGCGCGCTGGCGGTCACCACCTACCGCACGGTGCAGCTGTCGAACTGGCGCACCGCGGCGGCTCGCGTCGCGGGCTCGTGGGCGGAGCGCAACGGGGAGCAGCTGGGGCTGGTGCGCTTCGACGGCACCACGCTCGTGGTGGTCGTCGAAGGCACGGCGAGCGGCGATGACGACGCCGCGCTGCCGGGCCTGCTGCACGGCGTCGTCCCGGCCGGCACCCCGGTGGTGGTCAACCGCGTCGCCGGCTCGCGCCGGCCCGCCGGCGACGTCCGCTGAGCGGCGCCGGTTCACCCGCGTGGGATGACGGCACATCACCCCGCGCCGCGGGAGCGTGTGTGGACCCCACCGGAGGTGCTGAAGGCATGGCCCGCTATCCGCTCCACCTGGACCGTTTCCACTTGCCAGAGCCCGAGTGGACGTTCCCGAACGCGAAGATCAACACCTACGCGATCGATTCGGAGCCGGACTTCCCACCGCCGCGCGCGGCGCCGGCGGGCGCCCCGAACATCCTGCTGGTGCTGCTCGACGACGTCGGCTTCGGCTGGCCGAGCGTCAACGGCGGTCTGGTGCGGATGCCGACGGCGGAACGCCTGCACGAGCGCGGGCTGCTCTACAACCAGTTCCATACCACCGCGCTGTGCTCGCCGACCCGGGCCGCGCTGCTGACCGGGCGCAACCACCACACCGTCGCCACCGGCGTCATCCAGGAGATGGCGACGGGGTACCCGGGCTACTGCGGGATCATCCCCAAGAGCTGCGCGACCATGGGCGAGCTGCTCAAGCAGGCCGGGTACTCGTGCGGGTGGTGGGGCAAGAACCACAACGTCCCGGACAACCAGACGAGCCCGGCGGGCCCCTTCGACAACTGGCCGACCAACCAGGGGTTCGACTACTTCTACGGCTTCATCTCCGGGGAGACCGACCAGTTCTTCCCGTCGCTGATCCGCAACACGACCGCGGTCGAGGCACCGGCGCGTCCCGAGGACGGCTACCACCTGACGCGCGATCTCGCCGACGACTGCATCGCGTGGATCCGCGAGCAGAAGGCGATCGCTCCGGACCGGCCGATCATGACCTACTTCTCCACGGGTGCGGCGCACGCGCCGCACCAGCCGCCGCTGGACTGGCGCGGGCGCAACGCGGGCCGCTTCGACATGGGCTGGGACGCCTACCGCGAGCAGGTCCACGCGAACCAGCTCCGGATGGGGATCATCCCGGAGAGCACGCAGCTGACCGAGCGGCCTGAGCAGATCCCGTCGTGGGACAGCCAGCCGCCGGAGCATCAGGCGCTGTTCGCGCGCCAGGCCGAGAACTTCGCCGACTTCCTGGAGCACTGCGACTTCGAGGTCGGACGGGTGCTCGGCGCCTACGAGGAGCTCGGCGAGCTCGACGACACGGTCGTGATCTACATCCTCGGCGACAACGGCTCCTCGGGCGAGGGATCGCTCGTCGGCACGCCGAACGAGCTGATGAGCCTCAACGGGCAGCAGCCCACGATGGACGAGGCGCTCGGCTTCCTGGACACCTGGGGCATGCCCGGGACGTCGCCGCATTACGCGGTCGGCTGGGCCCACGCCGGCGACACGCCGTTCCAGTGGACCAAGCAGATCGCGTCGCACTTCGGCGGCACCCGCAACTCGATGATCGTCTCGTGGCCCGAGCGGATCGGCGATCACGGCGCGGTCCGGCGCCAGTTCCACCACGTCATCGACGTGCTGCCCACGCTGCTGGAGATCGTCGGCGTCCGGGAGCCCGTGTCGGTCAACGGGTACATCCAGAAGCCGATCGAGGGCACCAGCTTCGCGTACACGTTCGATGACGCCGACGCGCCGAGCCGCCGCGACCGGCAGTACTTCGAGATGATGGGCAATCGGGCGATGTACCACGACGGCTGGATCGCCTGCTGCCGTCACGGACGCCTGCCGTGGGAGACCTCGGGCACGTTCTCGTTCGAGCACGACACGTGGGAGCTGTACGACATCGCCGAGGACTACAGCGAGGCCGTGGATCTCGCTGAGCGCGAGCCGGGCAAGCTCCGGGAGCTGCAGGACATGTTCCTGGCCGAGGCGGCCAAGTACAACGTGCTGCCGCTCGACGACCGTTTCGCCGAGCGGCTCGACGTGACGCTGCGCCCAAGCTTCTTCTACGGCCGCAAGCGGGTCACGTTCCACCCGGGCATGGTGCGGCTGCCGGAGGGCTCGGCCCCGAAGATGATCGGCGTGCCGATGCGGGTCACGGTGCCGGTCGAGATCCCCGAGGAGGGCGCCGAGGGCGTGCTTGCGGCCCTCGGCGGCGATGCCGCGGGGTTCTCGCTCTTCCTCTGGGAGGGCCGGGTCCGCTACCACTACAACTACTTCGGGATCGCGCGCTACGACGCGATCGCGAACGAGCGGCTCCGGCCCGGCACGCACACGATCGCGTTCGACTTCGTGCCGGACGCGCCGGTGCCCGGTTGCCCGGCGACCGTGACCCTGTACGTCGACGGCGCGGAGGCCGCCCGGACCCGCGTCGAGCGGCAGGTGCCGCAGCGCTGCGGCACCGAGTGCTTCGACGTCGGTCAGGACAGCCGCTCGCCGGTCTGCGACGACTACGCGGACCGCGGCGTGTTCTCGTTCACCGGCACGATCCAGTCGGTCACGTTCGAGTTCGGGGACTTCGAGGAGCCGTCGGGCATGGACCGCCTCGAGTTGGCGACCAAGCTGGATTGAAGGGGGCACGATGAAGTCCATCCTCGTGGCGGCGGCGGGCCTGCTGCTGGCGGTGCCGGCCGCCGCCGACGCCCAGACGAAGTACCTCGTGACGTACGCCGCGCGCTCCTGCCCGGAGTACACCGACGTGTACGCGAACCTCGCGCGCAACGACATCCAGGAGAGCCTGCGCGACCTCGGCGCCGACTCGCCGTACACCGCCGGTGAAGCGGTCACGCCGCGCAAGGAGATACCGGGGCAACCCCGGTGCCGGCCGCTGGTCAACTGGCGGTTCGTGCTCGGAACCGGCTACGCGTCGCGCGCCGTGACCGGGCCGTGGGGCTCGCTGTCGAAGGTCACCGGCGCGTACGACACGCCGATCGTCACGCAGGCGTCGACGCCGGCGCTCGACCCCGGCGGCAACCCGACCGGGTTCGACCTCGCCGGCGCGGTCACGGTCGAGCTCACGCCCGACCAGGTCCAGCGCGCCGGAGCCTCGAACTCGCTCTGGGTGCAGGGCGGCGCGGTCGACGACCCGGTGCTCGACCAGGTCTATCCGGGCCAGTACGGGTTCGCCGCCGTGCGCTGCGCGATCGACGACCTCAACGGCGACAACGTGGAGTGGATCGGGTTCCCGCAGGGCACCCGGCACGTGTACTGCTTCGCGTACTACGTCACGCCGCCGCCGACGAGCGGCACGATCGTGATCCGCAAGGTGGTCGACGACCCGGCGGTGACGGCGTCCCAGGACTTCCGGTTCACCGGCAACCTCTCCTACTCCGCCGACCACTCGTTCACGCTGTCGGCCGCGAACGGACGGGACGCCTCGCAGTCCTTCATCCGCGCCGCGGGCGAGGCACCGTGGACCGTGCAGGAGGAGCTTCCGCCCGGGTGGTCGCTGACCGGGTTGAGCTGCGCGTCGGCGACCGGCGCCAGCAGCGCGACGACCGACGCCGGCACGGGCGCGGCGGCGGTGCGGCTGGGCGCGGGGGACACGGTGACGTGCACGTACACGAACCGGCTCACGCCCCCGGCCGGACTGCTGCTCGCCAAGCGCACGCTCGGCGGCGTCGGCAGCTTCGAGTTCCGGGTCGCCGGGAAGGGCGCGACGACGCAGACGATCACCACCCGCAGGCCGGGGGTCGCCGCGGTCGGCAAGCCGCTGACGGGCGCCGCCGGGACCTACGCGATCAGCGAGACCGCACCGCCGCGCTCGCCGCAGGGCCGCTGGGTGGCGACCGGCGTCAACTGCGGCGGCCGGGCGTTGAACCCGCTGCGGCCGCTGTCGCTGACGGTGAGCGCCGGCAAGGGCGTGGTCTGCCTGTTCACCAACCGCTTCGTCCCCGCGGGCGCGCTGGTGGTCCGCAAGACGACGGTCGGTTCGACCGGCACGGCGAACTTCCAGATCACGCGCGACCGTGACCCGTCGCAGACGTACAGCCAGCGCGCGACGACCCGCAAGCCGCTGCTGCCGGTCCCCGCGAGCGGCGACCGTACGTCCTCGCTCCCGCTCGGCTCGTACACGATCACCGAGTTCGGCCGCCAGGTCCGGCTGCGTGGGTACTGGCGCCTGGACGCGGTCCTCTGCAACGGGCGCCCGGTCGGCGCGTCGATGGGCACGGCGAAGGTGCGGCTGACCGCCGCCGAGCCCAAGGCGGACTGCACGTTCATCAACGAGTTCGTGCGTCGCACGCCGCCGCAGCCGGGACCGACCCCGACCCCGACCCCGACGCCCACGCCGAACCCGAACCCGAACCCGAGCCCGACGCCCGTGCCGACGGTCGACCCTGACGTCGACGGCCCGACGGCCGACCTCGTGGTCACCAAGCGGGTCGCGCCCGCGACCGCCGCGCCCGGCGACCCGATCACGTACACGATCCGGGTCGTCAACCGCGGGCCGGACGCCGCGAACGACGTGGTCGTCGCCGAGGTCCGCCCGCGCGGTACGACCCCGCTGAAGCTGCGGCCGAGCCAGGGCTCGTGTGCCGGCGACCGCCCGGTCCGCTGCGCGCTCGGCACGCTCGGCGTGGGCGACAGCGCCACGATCACCGCGACGGTCGCGGCCGGCGCGCCCGGGCGCCACGCGAACCACGTGGCGGCGGTGACCTCGACGCGCGACCCGCGCCTGGCGAACAACGCCGCGCGGGCGACCGTGACCGTCTCGCGCCGGGCCGCGCCGGGCGTCACCGGCTGAGCGGACCCCGCCGGCCCGGGCGCGCCCGGGCCGGCGGCCGGCTCAGGCCGTGGCGAAGACGCGCTCCCAGTCGTCGCGCATGCTGGCGACGACCCACCCGAGCCGCGCGCCGATGGCGGTGATCGGCTCGGCGTCGTCGAACGTCGCCGCTTTGCTCGCGTACGCGAACTCGCGCTCGGCGTCGTCGTGATCGACGAGGAGCGCGAGCCCGCCGTGCGGATGGGACTGCGCCCACTCGAGCATCTCGCGGTCGCCCGCCGAGTTGCCCGCGGCCAGCAGGGGCGCTCGGCCGATCTGGGACTGGATGTTCTCGAGCTTCGCCCCGCCCTCGTTCGCCTTGCCGATCTGAGCGATCGTCCGGCGTACGACCGGGCGGTCGTCGCCGTCGCGCTCGAACCGGTAGCCGATCAGCGTCCCCACGACCATGCCGGGCTCGACGCCGTAGAGCTGCCGGCCGACCTGGCGGACGAACTCGGTGCCGCCGCCCGTGACGATGCCGACGGTGAACTCGCGGGCGCGCAGCTCCTCGATCAGCTCGAGCATCGGCTGGTAGACGACGCCGTGCAGCGGGGCGCCGAGCGTGCGGTGCCGGTACCGCCCGGCGAAGTCCTGGACCGCCGCGCCGAACTGCTCCGGGGTCTCCCCGTCGAACAGCGCGGCGAGCGCGCCGGCCACCTTGGCCAGGCCGATCTCGCCGATCGCCGCCATGTCTCCGGTGAGCACCGCGGCGAACTCGGGACGCTGGGCCAGCGCGGGGTCGTCCGCGGCGCGCCGCTGCAGCGCGTCGACGAAGAAGTCGAACTGCACGTAGGTCGGCTTCTCGCACCACAGCGTGCCGTCGTTGTCGATGTAGGCGACGCGCTCGTCGACCGGGACGTCGCCCGTGCCGTCGAGGAACGCGAGGATGGCGTCACGCGTGGCGCCGGGACGCCAGGACGGGAGTCTCATGGTTCCTCCGTGGTGTGGCTGTCGAGGACGATCAGGTCGTGCCGCCAGAGCCCCTCGATGAACGCAGGCGCACCGAGCTCCCCGATCGAGCGGACGCCGTCGATCGCCCCGAACAGCGCGTACTGGGCGCGGTCGGCGAACAGCACGAGGTCGCTGTCGGTGTGCGCGCGGTTGAGCAGCGCCGCGGCGGCGCCGGGCGGCAGGCGGTCCTCGACGGCGAGCGCGGTGGGCACGCGCACCGGGACCGCGGCGGCGTCGTCGAAGTCGACCGCCCCGGACGTGCGGTCCCCGGCGTGGAACGCGATCAGCGTGTGCCGCACGATCGTCCCCCGGAACAGCTCCACGAGCGCGTACTGCTCGGGCGCCGGCCGCGCGGCGATCCGCGCGCCGTGCGGCGTCCCGCGCAGCGCCCCGCAGTCGGGGAGGTAGGGCGCCTGGCGCTCCCAGCGCCCGAAGCGCAGGCCTGCGCCGTCGACCAGCGCGAGCAGCTCGGGCACGGTGTACGCGCGGTCGCGCGGGTTGCAGAGCGCGTCGGCGAGCGCGTCGTCGTCGCCGAAGTCGCGCGACTCGCGCAGCAGCCGGCTGAGCGGGTGCCCGAGCGGGAGCTCCCGCAGCGTCGCCGTCAGGTCCGCGAGCTCGCCGGGTGACGTGCCGACGCCGAGCCGGCGGCAGTAGTCCTGGAGCATGTAGACGCCCGCCCGCCCATAGCGGGCGTAGACCATCAGCGTCACCGCGCCGCCCGGTGCCAGCACCTCGCGCAGCCGGCGCAGCCCGAGCGCCGGGTCGGCGAGGTGGTGCAGGACGCCGGTGCAGACGATGTGGTCGAACTGCGCGCCGAGCTCACCGACGCGCTCGAGCTCGAGCCGGTGCAGCTCGAGGTTCGCGACGCCGTGACGCGCGGCGAGCGCCCGCGTGTGCTCGAGGCTCGCCGCGCTCACGTCGACGCCGACCACCCACGCGTGCGGGCGCAGCCGCGCGTACCGGACGGCCTGGGAGGTGCCGCAGCCCGCGACCAGGACCGTCTCCACCGACGTGCTCGCACGGCCCGGCCAGATCAGGTGATGCGCGATGCGGGCCGCCGCGGCGCCGGAGAGCTCCGTGACCGGCGGTGGGTACGGGTGGCGGTCGTAGAACGCCGTGATCGCGTCGGGCGGGATGCGCGCACGCTAGGCCGGGCCGGGATGAGGACGCCTCACCTCACCCGGGTGAATGCCCCGGGCCCGGCGGCGGGTCCAGACGGGCTTCGACCAGGTCGAGGCCGAGTCGCTCGATCCGGGTCAGCAGCCCGTGCAGCGCGGCGGCGTCCTCGATCGTGCCCTCGAGCACCGTGGTCGGCGGCTCGACGTGGCTGTCGAGCCCTTCGAAGCTCCGCAGCAGCGCTTCGCTCAGCTGGCCACGGATCTGGATCCTGCAGCGCGGACGTGGGTCGCTGGCCACCACGCCAGCTTCCTGGACGCGCGGCTACGCCGCATCGCCCGGCGAGGGTGAGCCGGCGAGCGGCACCGAGCCGGAGACCCGGCACCCGGTGCCGGGCGCGCTCTGCACCGCGAGCGTCCCGCCGACCGCCGCCAGCCGGTCCGCCATGTTCACCAGCCCGGCGCCCGGGGGCGCGGTCGCCGGGTCGAAGCCGGGCCCGTCGTCGGCCACCCGGAACCAGGCGGCACCCGGCTCGCGCCCGAGCTCGATCGCGATCCGCGTCGCGCCGGCGGCGTGCTTGGACGCGTTCTGCACCGCCTCCAGGCACGCGAAGTAGACGGCGTTCTCGACCTCCGGTGGATGGCGCCCGAACCCGTGGTCGTGCACCGCGACCGCCGCGGCGCTGGCCGCCGGCAGCCCGCGCACGGCCTCCGGCACGCCGGCCTGCGAGAGCGTCCGCGGGTAGAGGCCGTGCGCCAGCTCGCGGACCTCCTGGAGCGCGCCGTCGAGCTCTGACCCGAACGTCTCGAGCGCGGTCCGCTGCTCGCCGGACTCGTGCTCGGCCGCGAGCCCGAGCCGCACCCGCAGCGCCACCAGCCGCTGCTGCGCGCCGTCGTGCAGGTCGCGCTGGAGCCGGCTGCGGGCCGCGTCGGCGGCGGCCACCATGCGCGCTCGCGACGCCCGCAGCTCGCCCATCAGGTCGCCGCGCTCGACCGCCACGAGCGTGGCCGAGGCGGCGGCCGCGACCAGCTCGGGATCGTCGCGCAGCGTCACGTCGGCGGCGATCACCGCGACCGGGCGGGCGGCGCGAGCGACCGGGAACCAGGTCTGCGGCGGCGCCGGCGCCGGCAGGCGCGCGCCGCCCGCGTCCCGGTACACGTAGCCGTCCCAGTACCCCAGCCGCACGTGCGGGTCGTCGAGCGCCCGCGCCACCGACGCCTGCCAGTGCCGCGGGGTCGGGCCGGCGGCGAGCTCCTCCATCAGGCGGCGCTGAACGGCGGCCGCGAACATGTCGGCCTGGATCAGCGCGGCCAGGAACCCGAGCGGGAACACGAGGCGCGCGCCGATCAGCACCCAGCCGAGCGGCACCAGGATCTCGCGCGCGCCCGGGGCGAACTCGCCGATCACGTGGTAGGTGACGAACACGGGGAGCAGCAGCCCCGACGAGAGCGCCACGCCGGTCAGCGCGCGCCGCTGCGGCGGCGTCCCACGGCCCAGCCGCCACAAGAACCGCAGGAGGACGCCGACCGTGGCCGTCGCGCCGACCACGATCTCGACGTGCGCCAGCGCCGTGAGCAGCTCCGGCGCCGAGCCGACCTGGAACGGGTTCCCGGGGCAGCTCGGCACGCACCGCGAGAGCGGGCCGGCGCCCTGCACGGCCGGGCTCAACAGCAGCCACGGGATCGCGAACTGCACCATGGCGAAGACGAACACGGCGTTGAGCGCGCGGTCGATCCAGTGCTCGAGCCGGCCGGACGGGAACGCCAGGCAGACGTAGATGTTCAGCGTGACCAGCACGAAGTCGCCCATCACCGCGAGCGAGTGCACGGCCGGCACGTCGGACGACTGCAGGCCGAACAGCCAGCCGGCGGCGCCGAACAGGATCAGCAGCGGGCCGAACCGGCTCGCCGGGCGGCGGCGCAGCCAGAGCACGCCGATCAGCGCCGGGGCCACGGTGTAGTAGCTGGTGACGAGCGCGGTGGCGAGCGGATGCTCGACGTGGCGGCTGGTGAGCGCCAGGACGGTGGTGCTGACCGTGGCGACGATGCTGAGCCCGGCGGCGGTGACCGTCCACGAGCGCAAGCCGACGTGCAGCGGGCGGGCCGCAGGTCCGGTGACCGGCGCCGACGTGATCGTGGCCACGGCGGCAACCTATCGTGTCGAGCAACGAATATCGTCCGGTCCGTGCTCCGCGTGGTGTACGCCGACGATTCCTGGCTGACGCGCCAGGCGATCGGCGCGGTGCTCGAGCGCTGTGACGGCGTCGACGTGGTCGCGGTGTGCGAGGACGGCGACGCGGTGCTGGCCGCCGTCGAGGCCGAGCGGCCGCACGTCGTCCTGACCGATCTGCGCATGCCGCCCAGCGGCGACGGCGAGGGCGTGCGGATCGCGCGGGCGCTGGCAGCGTCGCACCGCGACGTCGGGGTCCTGGTGCTCAGCCAGTACGCCGACCCGGTCTTCGGGCTCGCGCTGATCGAGGACGGCGTCGAGGGCCGCGGGTACCTGCTCAAGGACCGCGTGCACCACGCCGCGGTGCTCGACGGGGCGCTGCGCGCGGTGGCGCACGGCGGCTCGCTGTTCGATCCCGCGCTGGTCGACTCGCTGCTGCGGCGTAACGACGCCGCGGGCGGGCTGGACGAGCTGACCGCGCGCGAGCGCGAGGTGCTCGCGGAGATGGCGCTCGGCAAGAGCAACGCGACGATCGCCCAGTCGCTCGTGCTGACCAAGAAGGCGGTCGAGAAGCACGTGTCGGCGATCTTCGCCAAGCTCGGCCTGCCCGGCGAGGAGGTCGCGAGCCGGCGGGTCGCGGCCGTCCTGCGCTACCTCGAGGGGGGCGGACACCCCCGCTGATCCGGGAGCGCGCTCCCGCACATCCACAGGCGTGCCCGGTCGCCGCCGGCTCGCGGATGCGGGAGGCTGCGGAGGTGATCGACGCGGCGGTGGCGGTCGAGGACGGCGGAGCGACGATCGCGGCCGCCGTCGCTTCACGGCGTCTCGACCGTCCGCGCCTGATCGAGGCGCTCGGTCGCGGCCACCGGCTCACCGCGCTGATCGCACCGACCGGCTGGGGCAAGACGACGCTGCTGGAAGCGTGGGCGGCCGCGTGCGGCGCGCCGCTGATCCGCCTCGACGCCGCGCACGCCGACGCCTGGCGGCTGCAGCACGACCTCGACGCCGCGCTCGCGGCCGGTGTGCCCGCGCTCGCGATCGACGACCTGCAGGTGCTCTCGCCCGCCGGGCTGGACGTGATCCGCTCGCTGCTGCGCGTGGAGGGCGTCCCGCTGGTCGTCGCCGGCCGCGCGGAGCCCGCGATCGGCCTCTCGCGCCTGCGGCTCGACGACGACGTGCTCGAGCTGCGCGCCCGCGAGCTGGCGTTCACCGCGGACGAGCTCGCGCAGCTGCTGGAGGCGCGCGGCCTGACGTTGACGGAGGCCCAGCGGGCGCGGCTCCTGCGGCGCACCGAGGGCTGGGCGGCGGGCCTCTCGCTGGCGCTCTGCTCGCTGCGCGGCACGGGTGACGTCGAGGGATTCCTGGCCGCGTTCGGCGGCAACGATCGCGCGGTCGCCGACTACCTGATGGACGAGGTGCTGTCCGGGCTCGACGCCGAGCTGCAGGAGTTCGTCCTGCGCACGTGCGTGGTCGACGACGTGTGCGGCGACCTGGCCGCGGTCCTGACCGGGCGCGACGACAGCGGCGAGCTGCTGGAGCGCCTGGCCCGCGACGGCGTCCCGATCGCGCCCGCCGGCCCGGCGCGCCGGTGGTACCGCTGGCACCCGCTGTTCGCGGAGCTGCTGCGGACGCGGCTCGCGATGCGGTACGGACGGCTGACGCCCGGGCTGCACGTGCTGGCGGCGGACTGGCTCGCCGGGCACGGCCGCGTCGCCGACGCGCTGGCGCACGTCGCCGCCGCCGGGCCGGCGGCGGACGCCGTCGAGCTGCTCGAGCGGCTGTGGCTCGACGTGCTGGCCGACGGCGGCGTGCCGTGCGAGCGCGCGCTCGCCGGCGAAGGGGACGCGCGGCTGCGCGTCGTCGCCGCGGGCGAGCACCTGCGCCGCGGCGACGCGCCGGCGGCGGAGCGTGCGCTGGCGGCGGTCGACGACGCGCCGCCCGCCGTGACCGCGTTCGCGGCGCTGCTGGGCGCCCGCGCCGCCGGCGACGTCGAGGCGGCGCGCCGGGCGGGGGCGCGCGTCCTCGACACGGGCTCGTCGGATCTGCTGCACGCGCTCGCGCAGTTCCACGTCGGGCTCGCCGAGCTGTCCTGCGGGTCGGTCGCGGAAGCCGGGGAACGGCTGCTGGGCGCGGCCGTGCTGGCGCGTGGCCACGACCGCGACGCGCTCCTGCTGGCGTGCGCCGCGCGCCAGGCGGCGCTGGCGATCGTGCACGGCGACGGCGCTGCGGCGGGCGCGGCCGCGGCCGACGCCGTCGACCTGGCGGCGCGGCCTGAGCGCCGCGACGCGGGCTCGCTCGCGTGGGCGCGGGCGGTGCAGGCCGCGCTGGCGCTGTGGGACGGCGACGCGCTCGAGGCCGAGCGGCTCGTGGCGCTGGCCGCGGCGCTGGCGGCCGAAGCGCGCGACGGCGTCGCCGTCGACGCCGTCCGCGGCCTGCGCGCGCACGTCTGCGCGGCCGGCGGCGACCTGGCCGCGGCGCGCAGCCTGACGCGCGTGGCGCGCGACGCGCGCCACGGCGCCGACGGGCTGCTCGCCCGCTGGCTGGACGCGCTCGGCCCGACGCCCTGGGCGCCGGACCCGGCCGGCGGCGGCGCGTTCGACGTCGCGCGGGCGCTCTCGGAGCTGCGGTCCGGCGATCCGCGCACCGCGCTGCAGAGGATCGCGCCCGTCGCGGCCGAGCCGGCCGGGCATCCGAGCGTGCGCGTGCACGCGCTGGTGATCGAGGCGCTCGCGCGCGACGCGCTCGGCGTCACCGGCGCGACCGAGGCGTGCCGGCGCGCGCTCGGGCTGGCCGACCGGACCGGCTACCGCGTGCCGTTCGCGTTCCCGGAGCCGGGCGTCGCCGAGCTGCGCGCGCAGCTCGGCCGGATCGCGCTCGTCGACCCCGCGGACGCGGTCGCGCCCGTGGCCCGCGTCGACCTGCCGGGCGAGCCGCTGACCGAGCGCGAGCTGGGCGTCCTGCGCTTGCTCGCGACGCTGCTCACGCCGGTCGAGATGGCGGGCGAGCTGCTGATCTCGCTCAACACGGTCAAGACGCACATCCGCGCCGTCTACCGCAAGCTCGGCGTGCACTGCCGCCGCGACGCGGTCCGCTGCGCCCGTGAGCTCGGCGTGCTGTGACGCTCAGTGCGCGCCCGCCGCGGCGTACTTCTCCAAGAACAGCGCCTCCGACAGCGCCACGTGCTGGATCTCGGACGGATCGACGCTCGCGTTGGGCGCGTGGATCAGGCACTTGGGCTCCTCGACGCCCATCAGCATGATCTCCGCGTCCGGGTACGTCTCGGCGAACACGTTGCAGAGCGGGATCGAGCCGCGGACGAGGACCCGATCACGGGCGGGACGTCGATCCCCAGCACGGTCGCGGACAGGCGCCACCAGATCGACCAGCTCAAGACGGACGCGACGGTCGGGACCTGATGGCCGAGCCCGACCGCGCAGCCCCGGGCAGGGGCCGTGAAGGCGATGACGATCTGGGGCGCGGCGCCGGCGCCCGTATGACGACGAGGAGGACCCGTGCCCGCCGATGAGCTCGAAGGCCTGATGGGCCGCGCCCGCGACGACCTGGCCGAGCGGTGACGCGCGAGCGGCTCGCCGCCGTCGTCCGCCTGCGGCAGCAGGGTGCGGCACGGTTACTGCACCGGTGAGGGGAGTGTCAGCTCGGGCGGGGTCGCGAGCGTCCGATCGGCGCCGCGACGCGAACGGAGGCGGGTCGCATCCCCGCGCGAGCGGCAACGCGCCACGTCCGTGCGCGAGTGGTCGCGTTTCGGCGCATGCCGCCAGAAAGTGACCACTCGCCGCGCCCGACGAGCGGCAACGCGCCACGCCCGCGCCACCCGGCCGGACCGCGGACGCGAGACCCGAACCCGCACTCCCCCTCCCTCACCCGCGCAGTTCGCCCAGGCCACCCACGCCGCCCACGAACACGAGACGCGGGCAACGACGCGATGAGTGGGCGTGTTTCGGCGCCTGCCGCCAGAAAGTGACCACTCGCCGCGCCCGACGAGCGGCAACGCGCCACGCCCGCGCCACCCGGCCGGACCGCGGACGCAAGACCCGGGCCCGCGCTCCCACCTCCCTCACCCGCGCAGTTCGCCCAGGCCACCCACGCCGCCCACGGACACGAGACTCAGACCACGACGCGGCGAGCGGTCGCGTTCCGGCG